>Ga0302123_10000039_pt1 | contig 91809 bp, 73 predicted proteins | sample CB21_321_MG_FD_203109 | JGI IMG/M metagenome (GOLD analysis project Ga0302123, IMG submission 203109) | Marine microbial communities from Western Arctic Ocean, Canada - CB21_32.1 | ecosystem: Environmental > Aquatic > Marine > Oceanic | place: Canada: Western Arctic Ocean | collected 2017-09-28 | reverse complement strand
CACCGAGTTTCTCGGTGATCTTGTAATGGGAGATGGTTTGGCCGATCACAACACGCCGATTCTAGCGCGATTCACATAGAGAAGATGGAGTGACCTGTCCATCCGCGTCTTTCGCGGATTACGCTTCAAGCGTAGAAAGAAGATGCGCAGAGCCGCATCGAGGAGGACAGGTCGTGAAAGAGTTTAGCAAGTACATCGGAATGGACGTGCACAAAGAGAGCATCGCCATCGGCATTGCCGATGCGAGGGGCGGTCCGCCCCGCTACTGGGGTGAGATCGCGAATCGGCCTGAGCAGGTGCGGCGGCTGGCCGCGCGTCTGGATGGTCCTGAGCAGCAACTGCAGTTCTGCTATGAAGCGGGACCGTGTGGCTATGGTTTGTATCGGCAACTGGTGGCAGCCGGATATGGCTGTAGTGTGGTGGCCCCGGGGTTGATCCCCCGCAAGCCGGGTCAGCGAGTCAAGACGGACCGGAGAGATTCCCTCAGCCTGGCGAGTCTCGATCGGTCTGGGGAGTTGACGCCCGTCTGGGTCCCCGACAGCTCCCAGGAAGCGATGCGAGACCTGAGTCGAGCGCGGGAAGACCTGATGATCCTCGACAAGCAGTTGCGGCAGAAACTCGGAGGCTTTCTGCTGCGACACGGACGTCGCTTCAGCGGCAGGAGCGCCTGGACACAAGCCTATTGGCGTTGGCTGGAAAAAGAACGCTTTGACTCCCCTTATCAGCAGATCGTGATGGAGGAATACGCCGATGCCGTGCGTCAAGCGCAAGCCCGTATGGCGGGGCTGGAGAAGCAGCTCCATGAGGCCGCCGAAGACTGGAGTCTCGGTGAGGCGGCGCGGGCTCTGACGGCGCTGCGTGGCATCAAACTCACGGCGGCGATCACGCTTTTGGCTGAACTAGACGACATCAGTCGGTTTGACAACCCCCGTCAGTTGATGGGCTACGTCGGGATCGTGCCGAGTGAGTCCTCGAGCGGAACCAAGCGACGGCAAGGGGGACTGACCAAGGCCGGCAACCCACATGCGCGAAGGATGTTGTTCGAGTGTGCTTGGGCCTATCGTTTCCCGGCCCGCAGGACGTACGTCATCCAACGCCGTGTGGAACAAGCATCGCCGGCTGTTCAGGCGATTTCCTGGAAAGCGCAGAAGCGACTCTGTGGACGTTTTCGACGATTAACCGAGCGCGGGCTGATACCAACCAAGACAGTGACCGCAGTCGCCCGCGAACTGTGCGGATTCATCTGGGCCGTCGTGTGCGAAGTCCAACGGCCCAGCGGACTTCCTGCTTCGGCCTGAACCGGAGCAGGAAATAGGACGGGAGGCGCAAAAAGGCGATGGCCCTACAGGAGAACCCTCGACCTACCTAAGAAGCGCCTTTGGGCGACCTTCGACGATAGAGTGAGGCAGCTCCACGACGAATACTTCTCAGGCGGTAGCCAACCCGCGGATATCAGCGTGATCAACCGTCGTTTTCAGCCTCGCCCTCGCCTCCCGTCCGCTATTAGTTACACACGCTCGCAAACCCGAGTGCCGGGATTCGTGCGCCAGGACTTGACAGGTCACTCCATATCAGGTAGTGATAACAACCGATGTCATGAACGATGACATTTCTTCTCGCTCAGGTGGTTGAGGCGGCTCAGTTTGCGGTCGATTGCACCGCCTGTCAGGCAGGCTCGGATCGCGGATTGCTCAATGGGAAATTGTTTCTCGACACTTACCGCAGCGCGGTCGCTTTTTTGTATAGAGGTTTGAGAGCCATTGGGGCTGGTCTCCTTAAAGCGGGCAGCAGAGTTCATATCACGAGCGCAAAGCATAGCTCTGTTGAGCGATGGGCGCAACCGCTACAGTTAGTTATTCCCGAGGGGAGGCCAGCTCATGGTGATGCCTTCACTTGAAATTAGCCGTTCTTCTTCCTTCGGTAGATCATATTCTGCGCGAACCCTATCTTGGCACTCCTCCTGAGCGGTTGCCGCGTCCTCGCAGCCCACCAAAGCAGTGAATATCGCTCGACGTTCACTTTCGGGTCGCCTCGACACCTCCTTCAACCTCGCGCCCAGGATTCTCACTTCCACGGGCGTTGCACTAGACATCTCGCGAACACCGAACCCTGTGATGTACGCCTGGATTTTTCTGGTCTCTCCGGCTTTGACCGCCCACTCGGATTCGTTGCCCATCCGTGGCAGCCAAAACGGTCCCATTTTTCCACGGTCGTCGTTTGCGATGAAGGCAACCTGCATTCCCGGAATGTCTTTAGCCGTTTTGTTGGTGATGGTCATCGAGATCGGTGCCCTACGCTGCTCGTCACGTGGCCCAACCAGGAGACTGTCGATCTTGACGCCGTCAAGCAGGACTGATTCTTGTGACGCGCAGCCTACTGCAAACAGAGCCATGACCCCGAGTATGTGTAGAGGAATTAGATTCTGCATAGAGATTCGGTACTCCTTGACAGTGAAGGCACCAGCCGCCAAGGAAGACCCCGGCCCGGTGATGCTGAAGTAGGTTCTGGCCCAACCGACCCGGTTGTGGAAGATCGGTTGTTGGCCATTGGGGAACAGTTCCCTTCGCCCGTCATCCGAAAGACTAGCAGAGAAGTGCGCTGCGGTTTCAAGACATTCTTCGCCGCATGAATCTGGCGGAATGATTGGCACCAGGTGGATCAGGCAAAGCATTTGGCCACGACGAGTTGGGCTCGATTCTTTTCTGTCCACTAGTCCCGGTAGGTCAGCCACACACCCCAGAAAAGTTTTCAGATTTTTTTCTGATCCAGAGACTCCCGGCTAATACGCATACTGGACGACTACGCCTGGTGCTTTCGATTGACTACCCCCCACCCCCTCCCGAATTTTGCTCAGTGAGGCTAGACAGTCTCACGATGCCCATAGCGTCACCCTGGAGGCTGTTAGGAGCCCTGTGAGCAGCCGAGAGCCACGAGGGGAGCCCAACGCAGCACACTCACCTATGACGCGAGTTCAGGAATAGGAAGTACCGGGGGTTGGGCATCACTCTGCCACCCGGCACTAAAACTTTCTGAAGGGGATGCTCAGAGAGTGAGAAGGAGCGCAAAGCTCCCAAGAGTTGCGGAGGGCCTCTGGAGCGATTTGGGGTAGTGAACCCGAGTCTATGTGGACATCCGTGTGGACATCGCGCAACGCGGGTGTTGCCGACAACACCTAACTCACTGAAACAAATGGTCGGGGCGCGGAGATTTGAACTCCGGACCTCCTGCTCCCGAAGCAGGCGCGCTACCAGGCTGCGCTACGCCCCGATCTGGTGGGAAGGGTAAAGCCAGTCCCCGTAGGGACAGAACTCATTCTAGGGCACGTATCGCCGTACGACAACGGCGACCCGCGCTCCCTCTTAGTTCTTTAACCGGTTCAGCGTATAGACGGCGATGGTGGTCGCCAGCGGTTCGCCGTCGGCGGCCTTGATGCCTGCCGGCCGCAGGTCGTAGGCTCGTCCTGGGACTAGACGGTCCAGGGTCAGTGTCGCGCGGAGGCCGTCGTCGGAGAGCTCGACATTCTCGATCTTCACGGGGGTGATGTCTGTTTTCGGCGAGCCGTAGGTCGAGTGATAGAGGTAGTAGTAGTGCGTCATCGAATAGGCTGACGGATCGGTTGCCGTTGCGGGGTCAACGGGTTTGGTGAACGTGAGTTCGAAGCCCTGTGTGGTGAGTTTCATGGTCAGAATGTCCATCGGCACCCGGCCGGTCCAGGTGATCTTCTGCAGGCCTTCGATCGAACCCCAGATGCGCGAGGTCTGCGCGATGTACATGCTGTTGCCGTCGGTCGAGATCGCCATGCGGTTGTTCGCCATGCGCAGGCCGTTCTCGTAGACGAACGGAAACGTCGCGCCTTGATACTCGCCGTCAACCAGTTCGAGATCGACGCGGTGGACTCGCGGGTAGGTCCACTCGGCGACAAACATTTGGCCGGCGTAGGGTCCGAACTTGCCTTCGCTCAAGTCGAATAGCGGCTCGGCAACCGATCCGCCCATATCGTTCTGAGGGAACAGAATCGCCGGGAGTTTTCGCTTCCGGTCGAGTTCTTCAACAGGGATTTCGACCGGGTCTCGGCCGGCGAATTCCGGATGCCAATTGAGCGATGCCGGGTGGCCGTGAAACGCTCCTTCGGTGACGTGATGCAGCGGCGATGTCCCGACCCAGTCGCCTTGGTTGTCGGCGACGAATAGCTCACCCTCGGGACTGATTCCCAAGCCGTTTGGTTGTCGGAATCCGCAGGCGAAGAATGAGAGCTTTCCCGCCGGAGTGATCTTCACTGCGCAGCCGCGATAGGGAACCGGAGAGTAGTGGCCTACTTGATTTACCTTGCCCTCTTGCGGGTTGTCGGACTTGCGTCCGCGTACCGTAATTTCGCCGCGCACGGGTTGCCGCGGTTCCGCTCCGCCGGAAGCGAGGCTGAGGGTGATGTAGAAATTTCCCTCTTTGTCGCGAACCGGTCCCGCGATGAACTCGTGGTAGTTGCCGGAGAGTCCCCAAGAGTCCGCTACCGTCTCAAAGAGGTCGGCTTCGCCGTCGCCATCCGTATCGACGACGCGGGTCAACTCGGGAACCTGGGCGACGAAGAACTCGCCCGGCCCGCCCGCCAGGATACCGAGGGGCGTGTGGAGCCCGTCCGCGAAGCGCCGCCAACGGCCGGCCTTGGTGTCGAGCGAATAGATGTAACCACGCCGGAAAGCCGCGTAGAGACGCCCATCGGCGCCGAAGGAGACCGCGGTTACTTCGGGCGCGATTCCCTTGGGTGTGGCTACGGTTTCAACGCGGTAGGCGTCCGAGGGGACTTGAGCGGTGAGCCGCTGCGCACTTCCTAACCAGATCGTTAGGGCCAAGACGATGAAGGGAAGAGGTTGCGCGGCGTGGCATCGAGCTTTGATGATTGTGTTCATTCGTTCGTAGTTGGTGTGATCGTGACGCTAAATGCAATGTCTCGGCCCGAGGGGATACGGAGTTGGCCGTCGGCCCCGGGGGGCAAAGAAGACTGTACGGTGTAACCGGGACCGGATGGCGCCAGGAACCAAATTGGTTGATCTACGTTCGACAATCGGAAGCTTCTCACAATACCGTTGTAATAGTCCGTTGGCACGATCCGCTCATAGACGTCGACGCCGTCGAGTTGATAGTGGAATTCCGGGTGGCCGTTAATCAGCTGGTATCCGCGAAAGCGCCGCTGCGGGATATGCCGCGCATCACCCACTCGGAACGGGAAGCCCTCGACGCGGTAGAAAACGTCGCCCAGGATATCAGCGGTACGTGTGAGCTTTGTTTCGCGGTCGCGTTTCTCGAACAGGGTCCCAGTCATGTCAAGGAAGCCGCCCCGCCAAGCGTAGCGCAGGCGCGATTCACCCGCATCGAAGCAGTATGATAGTCCCCCCGGTAGGCCGACGGCGATGGCCGCCGGAGTCGCTTCGGGCATATCCCAGCGAATGACGATGGGTTTGTCGACCGGTACAGGAAGCTCTTCACTGCCCGGCTTGCTCTCCACGCGCTCGAAACCTTCGGGCAGCGGCATCTCGTCGCCGAGCGACAACGCGGCCCACAATGCGTCGATCTTTGCCCGCGCCTCATCGGCGGGTAGGGAGGCAAAGTAGTTGGGCATCGACGTACCGGACAGCACGCGCGCCGGATCACGCATCCAGTGCTGGAACCAGTCGTGCCGCACTTTGTGGGCAACATCGGTCAGCGGCGGGCCTTCTTCGCCAAGCGCGTCGTGGTCCCCAAAACCATGACAGCCGATACACCCCAGGCCTCCCTTAGCTGCGTTCGTCCCGAGCATGTTTACGCCGAGTTGGCTCATCGACGGATTCGTTTCCGAGGCGGGCGAGGTCTCTGTCGGCGGCAAACCCGCCGCGCGAGCGAAGCCGGCAACCAACGGCTCGACTTCGGCCTTCGCGTAGTGCGGCATCCGAAGTTCGACGCCCCCGTGGGTACGAGTCGTTCCGAGCAGGACGCCCCGCAACCACTCGCTCGTCATGCGATAGCCGAGCCCGGTCAACGGCGGTCCGTGTTCGGGAATGGCGGGTGAAGGCGTGGCTGAGTCGAGCGCATGACACGTCGTACAACGCAGCTTGGTAAGCCGTCGGTAGAAATCGTAGACGGGAGCAGGGCTGATATCCGGAGCGGTGGCGTAGGATTTCACAAAGGCATTCAGCGCCTGCTGCTCTTCGGAAGACAACCGAAACCGAGGAACACCGTTCGGCGGATTCTCAGCCAAGCAACCCCGATCCCGCCGTAGTCGTTGCAGGCTTGGCGGCTCGGGAGTCGAGGTCTGTACATCGTCGGCCATTTGATGGCATGCGGCACAGCGCGCCGACTGCACCAAGGCTGCGCCGCGAGCCGCGTAACCGCCGCTGAATTCAGCCTCGAACGCCTCATTGGTTGACTCAAGCAAACCGCCCGCCACTTCCTTGGCCTCTTCGCGAGTCAAGTTGAACGAGGGCATCTCGCCGCTCTCGTCGTGCTGGGTCGGGTCTTGGAGATAGGCGGCGAGGGTAGAAACATCCATCTTCGAGCTCAGACGTTCCAGCGAGAGAGTATTGCTCCTATGACAAGCGCCGCAACCGAGTGAACCCATTACCGATCGTCCCGTCTCGCGATCGCGCCGACTGACCTTTCCAATATCCTCGGCCGGCGATTGTGAAATCTGAGCGGCCAGATAGGTGGCCACATCGCGGCGCTGCTGATCGTTCTCGAGGCTGTCGGGCATCAGCGCATCCGCCCGGAAACCGGCCGGGTCGCGCAGCCAGTGATAGAGCCACGCCTGTTTCCTACGTGACCCGATCCCCAACAAGCTCGGCCCCGGACGTGCCTGCAGGGAAGTGGACTGCGCATCGTGGCAGTTCGCGCAGCCCAGGTCTTCCGCCAGCCGCCGACCCTGCTCGACCAAGCGAGATTGCGCATCAACTTTCGCGGGATCGTGCAAGAAGCGATCGGTCGGCACCGGCTCCCAGTCGAAGTGGTCGGCCTTCCAATTCAGTTGTGAAGACGCCGGGCCGGCCTTGCGCTGGAACGCAATGCGAACCGGGTGCCGTCCCGGGTCGAGCGCAATTCCACCCTCGCCAACCGTGTGATCGTTGACCGCTACATCCGCGCCGCGAAATGAATACGTCCCGCCGCGTAGAACCGACAGCCAGCCGTTCCACTGCGCTTTGAACTCCGAACCCAGCGCTGGGTGAAGCGCCTGGCCGGCGTCCAAATAGAAGTTCGGCGAAGCGACGACCAGCTCGACCGAGCGCGCGGCATCGCTGTACGTACCCATCAAGCCGGGTGCCGGCTCCTGCGCGGCAAGCGGCGTCACGAGCAAACCAACCAGAAGCGCGTAACGAATCATCCCTAGTATTGTTCCATGCGGCGTAGCGGTGTGGAGCTCATCCACCGCCGAGAACTTGCATGTCCGGGCACGTTTAGCGCACCATACAGCGAGACCTATCTAGGAGAACCATCCATGCCTGACACACTCGACCGCCGCCGCTTCCTTGGCGCATCCGCCGCCGCCCTCGCCGCTGCTTCATCCACGACGAGCGCGCGGGGTGCGAACGAGACGATCCGCATCGGCGTCATCGGCCCCGGTGGCCGCGGCACCGCCGTGATGAAAGAGTGCATCGAGTACGGCAGCCAGTACAACGCGCACGTCACCTCCGTCTGCGATATCTGGAAGCAGCGCCTCGACGCCGCGTCGAAGCTCGTCAGTGAATCCTATGGCACCGAGGCGAAGACGTTTCCGCGCCACGAGGACTTGCTCGCCGACAAGGATATCGACGCCGTCATTATCGCCACGCCAGATCACCAGCATTCAAAGATGCTCCAGGCCGCCGTCGAAGCCGGCAAGGATGTCTACTGCGAGAAGCCCATGGGCAATGTGCTCGCGGAACTCAACGCGGCCAACGAGGCCGTCAAGAAATCCGGCCGCATTGTTCAGATCGGCACGCAGCGCCGCAGCTATCCTCGTTATCGGTCCGCGGCGGACTGGGTCCGCGAAGGCCGCATCGGCGATGTCGTCAAGGTCGACGTGATCTGGAACGCCTACAGCCCCTATCGCTGGGCCAAGAGACCCGATGATCTGTCTTCGCTGAAAGAGAGTGATGTCGATTGGAAGGCCTTCCTGATGGGCAAGCCGTATCGTCCATTCGACCCGAAACTCTACCTCTCGTTCCGGCTATTTCGTGAATTCTCAAGCGCCATTATCGATCAGTGGATGACTCACGGCATCGACGTCGTTCACATGCTGACGGGTGAGAAGTATCCCGTGACGGCGGTGGCCGAGGGCGCGATCCTCAAGTGGAACGATTACCGTGAAAACCCCGACACGATCCAGGTCGTCCTCAAGTACGGGAAGCCGGGAAATGAGTTTCTCGCGACCTACGGGACAACTCTTATCAACGCTTCAGGGCGGATGACCCGCGTACAGGGAACGAAAGGTACGATGCTGGTCGAAGACGACTGGCAGATCTCTGGCGACGGAAGCAACAACCCCAACACGTTGCAGACGACGACCGAGATTCCCGAGAAGCCCGGCACGAAGAATCACATGGCGAACTGGCTTGACTGCGTTCGCCGGCGGGCTCCGCAAGACCTCTACGCGCCTGTCGCAGCCGGCTACGGACACTCCGTTGCGTGTATCATGTCGGTCGATTCGCTTTGGAGCGGCCGCCGGATGCGCTTCGATCCGGCAACCGCCGAGATCAGCGAAGGGTAGCCGGGCGCAACGGTCCATCAAAGAATGCAACGTCGCACTTTTACCAAGATTCTCGGCGCGGGAGCAGCCCTCTCGGCGCAGCCATCCAAAGCCATGCCTGAACAAATTGAAGCCTGCGTGATTACGCACGCCGGCGGAGCCCACCTTGGAGCCTACTTCAGTGCCCTCGCCGAAACGACGGAAGTGAGCCGCGTCGTGTTGGCGGACGAAGGCGGAGAGAATGTCGCCGCCGCCCGCAAAGCCCTGGGGTCGAAGCTCGCCTCGACCTACGAGACGCCGCGCGAGATGTTCTCCCGCGAGGAGCCCGCGATGGCGCTCGTCTCGATGGAAGCGCTGCTCGCGCCGCCCGCTATCGAAGCCGCGCTCGACGCCGGTTGCCACGTGATGGCCGAGAAGCCGTCTTGCATCCGCGCCGAGGACTTTGAGCCGCTGGTCAAGAAAGCGAATGCCACCGGACGCCACCTGATGCTCGCGTTGGCGAATCGGCTAAACCCGGAAGTCCTCGAAGCTCGCCGGATCATCGAGCAGGGCAAGATCGGCAAGATTTACGGAGCCGAGCTTCACCTTGTCGCGGACCAAACCCGCCTTACACGTCCCGACTACCACGACCGCTGGTTCGCGCAAAAAGCGCGGGCCGGTGGCGGTCATCTCATCTGGCTTGGGATTCACTGGCTGGACTTGGCGATGGTCCTGACGGGCTCGCTCATCACAGGTGTGGCGGGGTTCGCCGGCAATGTCGGCGGCCAACCGCTCGATGTCGAGGATTCGGCCGCCGTCGCCCTTCGATTCGAGAACGGCACCTTTGGCACGATGACCTCGGGGTTCTATCTCGACAAGGGATACCACTCACACATCAAGATCTGGGGATCGGAGGGTTGGCTGCAAATCGAGAAGCACGGCGGTCTGCCGCTCCAGTGGTATAGCCAACAAGATGAGCAGCCGAAGATCCAGCAAGTGGAAAGCTTTGACGGCCCATCCGGCTACACACCGTTCGTGAAGGCCTGCGTGCGGGCATCGGCCGGACTCGACCCAGCCCCACTCACCGCCGATGCGAGCCTACATGTGCTTAAGACCGTCTTCGCGAGCTACCGGTCCGCGGCGACAGGACGTACGCAAACGATCAGTTGAAGAATGGCGCGGTGCCGAGCTAGCCGGAGAGGCTTATTGCTTCGTCGCCGTGAAATCGCGGGGCTCTGACTCTTCTGTCTTGATCTTCCCGCTCATTGCCGTCCCGTCGATGGTGCCGCTCCAAAACAGCTTGATCTCCCGCTTGGGCCGGCTCAGTGCGGATGTGAAGGAAAACTCACTACCGTTGACTTGCCCGTCGGCGATCACGCTCTTCCGCTCACGGCCCACACCTTGGATGTCGCCTGTCAGCGTCGTCCCGTCAGAGGCCAGCGTAAGGGTCCACTTCTGAACGCCTCGTGGCGTTTCGTACTCAAGCAACCAAGCGCCGTCAATACCGGCCGCCGCGAGCGATGCGGCAAACAGAAAGCTGAAGCAGATGAGACTCAGTATCTTTCTCATGGAATTCGTACGACTCCTTCGCAGTAACTACAAAAACACATCCGCCTGATGAGCGGCCTGTCAGATTGGACGCATGACCGACGCAATTCGTTTCCCGCATACCTGAGTGGGAAACATCGGAACGAAAAACGTCCGCACGCAAACCGCATGCGGACGTTTCGTCAATGCTTCGAGATGCATCAAGTCACGGGCCCTCCCGCGGCGGCGCCAGACGGCGGCCAGACTACATCTTGACTTTTTCGACTTCGAGCTTGGTACCGTCCAGTTTGCCCGTGATCGTAACCTTGTGGCCGATGTGATCCGTGACGGCATCAGCATTGGCAATGTCGTACACTTTGCCGCCTTCGCCCTCTTCCACAAGAACGACAGGCTGCCCGCCCTTGACGCAACCCTTTGCGCAATTGGCGTGGCCGGCCGCAGCCTTGGCACACTTCTTGTCACTGAGGTAACCGGAATACTCACCAGCCAATGCCATGCTAGTGGTCATCATCATGAGGGCGATCAACGCCAGAACTTTTTTCATTTGATTTGTTCCTCCCGTCCGCTGTCCGAAGAAGGCCTAGGTAGCCCTTCCCGTCGTACTACATGCTAGCTAACGCCCCGAAAGACTGTCAACGGGACTTTGTGTCCAAAAACCTACATACCTAAGCTGCATGAATGACCTTCACGAGCTCAGCCACCGCATCGACGCTGTTCTGGAACGCGGCTTTCTCATCGGGCTCCAGAGGCAACTCATACACCTTCTCGATTCCCTTGGAGCCAAGCTTCACGGGGACGCCCACGAATAATCCGTTGGCCCCGTACTCGCCTTCCAGATACGCGGCGCAAGGCAGTATCTTCTTCTTGTCTTTCAAGATCGACTCGACCATCTCGACAACAGCCGATGACGGTGCGTAGTAGGCGCTACCCGTCTTGAGGTACTTAACGATCTCGGCGCCACCGGTGCGAGTGCGGGCGACGATCTTGTCCAGCGTCTCGGCATCGATCAGTTCGGTGATTGGAATTCCCGCGACGTTCGTGAAGCGAACTAGCGGCACCATCGTGTCGCCGTGTCCGCCCAGTACGAATGCATTCACCTGCTCGACCGAGACGTCGGCCGCTTCAGCCAGAAACGCGCGGAACCGGGCCGTATCGAGAACGCCCGCCATGCCGATAACACGGTTCTTCGAGAAACCACTCGCGTCGTAAGCCACGTGGCACATCGCATCAAGCGGATTTGAAACGATGATCAGGATGCTGTTCGGCGAATACTTGACTGCGGGCTCGACGCAGGCCCTCATGATCTTGGCGTTGCCCAGCAACAGGTCGTCCCGGCTCATGCCTGGCTTGCGAGGTGAGCCGGCCGTAATGACCACGACGTCGGAATTGGCCGAAGCCTCATAATCGTTCGATCCGATCACTTTGACGTCGGAACCCTCGATTGGCGCCGCCTCAAGCATATCGAGCGCCTTGCCTTGCGGCACGCCGTCGACAATGTCCACCAGCACTACATCAGCCAGCTCCTTGTCAACGAGCCGTAGCGCACAACTTGCGCCGACGTTACCGGCGCCCACTACTGTAACTTTGGGTCTCATCTGAAAATCTCTCCTTCTCGTTGTCGTCTCTGGGTCCCTGACCTAGGTCGACATGTTCTCGATGATCGCCGAGGCGAACTCGCTGGTCTTGGTTTTGGTCGCACCTTCCATGAGGCGGTGCAAATCGTAGGTGACGCGCTTCTGGCGGATCGTTTTGGTGATGCCGGATTCGATCTTGTCGGCCGCCTCGGTCCAGTCCATGAAGCGGAACATCATCGCTCCGGAAAGAATCAAGCTCGACGGATTGATGACATCTTTATCCGCGTACTTCGGAGCCGTTCCGTGGGTCGCCTCGAACACACCATACTCATCGCCGATATTCGCGCCAGGCGCCATGCCGAGTCCACCAACCTGCGCCGCACAGGCATCCGACAGATAGTCTCCGTTCAGGTTCGTCGTCGCGAGCACATCGTATTCAGCGGGCCGCAGCAATACTTGCTGGAACATCGAATCCGCGATGCGGTCATTGACGACAATCTTGCCGGCCGGCGGATCTCCGTCGAACTCGCCCTCGATCACACATTGGTCGGCGAACTCTTCCTTCGCCACTTCGTAGCCCCAGTCTCGGAAGGCGCCCTCGGTGAACTTTTGGATATTCCCCTTGTGCACCAGGGTGACGCTACGGCGCTTGTTGTCAATCGCGTATTGGATTGCTCGCCGCACCAACCGTTTCGAGCCGGTAATACTGATCGGCTTGATGCCGACGCCTGAGTCTTCGAGAATGCTCTTGCCCATCTCACCGTTGAGAAAGCGGATGACCTTGGCCACGTCCTCGCTGCCCTGTTGCCACTCGATTCCGGCATAGACGTCTTCGGTGTTTTCGCGGAAGATCACGACGTCGAGCTTCTCGGGAGTCTTCACCGGCGACGGTACACCCGGGAAATACCGCACCGGCCGCATGCAGACATACAAGGTAAGCAACTGGCGCAGCGCGACGTTCAAGCTGCGAATACCACCGCCGACCGGCGTGGTCAGAGGTCCCTTGATCGCAACGTGGAACTCCCGAATGGCGCCGAGAGTATCTTCAGGCAGCCACGAGTTGAACTGATCGTAGGCTTTCTGCCCGGCGAAAATCTCATACCAAGCTACTTTGCGGCTGTCGCCATAGGCGGCCTTGACCGCACCATCGAAAACTCGGCGGGACGCTTTCCAAATATCCGGTCCCGTCCCATCACCTTCGATGAAAGGAATGATCGGGTTGTCAGGAATAACGAACTTTCCTGCTTCGACTTGAATGGCATCGCCCTCGGACGGTGCTGCTATGCCGTTAAATGAACTCATACGTACTCCCGTAGTGTCTGGAGACCTTTGCATTCCCGGACACAGAGGCAGTCCCGCAACTCTCACCGCGGTTCGCGTCTGGGAAACAGAGGGAAGGCCAAACCTAATTCATACGCCTCGATACCGAAACGTCAGGCTTGACTCGCGAAAGATGAAATTGTATCAACTCCCTCCGAAGCCGAGCAAACCGCTCCCGACCGGCCCGTATGTCCCCTCAGTGCCTTCTTCGGTAAAGAAATGTCCTGAGCAGCCGATAGGTGCCATATGCCCAAGGCACTCAATCGGCGTAACGCCGCCCGTTCAAAAGGGCCATCGGTGCAAGGAGTGGAACTCACGGTCGCCGCGCCGGAGGGGCTCCGCCGCATCGCGGCAAGGCTGGTTGACTTCAGCGAACATGGTGTCGGTTTGGAGATGGCGGTGGCGCTCAAAGTGGGTTCCGAGGTGGAGGTCCACGGCAACCTTGCTAGTAGCGACCTCGACCTCCGTATCGATGGCAACGCGCAGGTTGCACATTCTCGACGGCTGAGCGGCGGAAACTATCGCATCGGCCTCTCGCTGAATCAGTTGGCGTATCGAAAGTCCGCCTAGCGGGTCGAAGCGGTCAACGAGGTCGGCTCGGGTGGCGGTGTCCACTCACCCGCGGCTTCTTCGAACCGCTGCGCAAGGGCCAGGACGAAACGGTCATCAAACGGCCGGCCCACAATCTGTACCCCGATAGGCAAACCCTCGTCGGAGTAACCCGCCGGCACAACGACCGACGGATTCCCCAGTAGGTTGTACGCCTGGGAGTACGAAAACGCCTTGGGATAGGTCACCTCCCGGCCATCGATCGCCCACGACCGTTCGCCGTGCCGGAAGGCCGGGATCGACGCCACGGGGCAAATCAGCGCTCGGTATTCCCGCATGCTCTCCAGTAGCTTCGAGCGGAGCATGTCGCGCGTGTCCCACGCCAGCAGGAATTCTCGCAGCGAAGCTTCAAGCGGGTCATCGGGCGGTTGCAATAGATCCCGGACGAGGCTGTGCAATTGATCTTCTTTGCCTTTGAGTAGTGGTTGCAGTCGTTCCACACCGGCGATCCCAAAAAGCATCCACCAAAGCTCGCGGACCGACTCGATTCCTTCAGGCCGAAACGGCTCGACGGCGAACCCTTGATCCTCGAACGCCTTGCAGCTGTTGCGCACGGCCTGTTTGGTTTCAGCGGTAACGGGAATCACGCCATCGTCCTCGTAGAATCCGATCTTTACCTGATCGGGTGAAATCTCATCAATAGCCGCTAGGTTGTACGGTCCGCTCGATGGGTCGGCTGCATCCTCACCCATCGTGGCATTGAGAATCAGTTCCAGATCGCGGGCGCTACGCGCCAACGGTCCGACCGACGCCAGCAGCGCCGACGGACCGATACAGTCCGGCCAGTGCCCGGTCCTCGGGATCAGGCCGGCAGTCGGCTTCAGCCCGTACAGACCGCAGAAATGTGCCGGCACGCGAATCGAGCCTCCGCCATCCGAGCCGATTCCGGCCACCGAGCAGCCCGATGCGATTGCCGCCGACTCCCCGCCGCTCGACCCGCCGGCCGTGTAGTCCATGTTCCAAGGATTGTTCGTCCGACCGTAGAGCAGGTTGTCCGTCTCATAGGCGACCAGCAAGTCCGGCACATTCGTGACGCCCAGAATCAGCGCTCCCGCCGCGCGCAGCCGCGCCACGAGAGGCGCGTCTGATGCCGCGATGTTCCCTTCCCGCAGCCGCGTGCCGCATTCGCAACGCAGCCCCTCGACATCGATCGCACTCTTGATCGACAGGGGGATCCCGTGCAGCGGCCCCACCGAATCGCCGCGCGACAAGGCGGCTTCCGCCTCCCGCGCATCGCGGCGCACACGGTCCGCATCGAGATCGACGAATGCGTTTAGGACAGGATTGACTTCCTCGATTCGCTTAAGATGGGCCTCCGCCACTTCCACCGGCGACACCTCTCGTCGCCGAATGAGATCGGCAATCTGGTAGGCGGGCTTGCTCTTGAAGTCATCCATAGCGACAAGCCATTACAGTACAGGCTCGGACGTTCCTTCGGTAAGCTAGACAGCAGCCCTCGTGCCGCTACTGTCTACACGCCACCACGCAATCATTCCGGCGACCATTCTGGCCATCGCTCTCACCGCCTGCGGCGGCCCCTCCGCGACGCATTTGTTCGACGGCCAAAGCCTTGAAGGTTGGGAGCACGTCGGCAAGGGCGGGTTCACGATCGAAGACGGCGCCCTCAAGACCGTCGGCGGAATGGGTCTGCTGTGGCACACGCTGGAGAAGCTCGGCGACACCACCATCCGCATCGTGTATCGAGGTGAGCGGCCCAACTCAAACGCGGGCGTCTTCATTCGCATCCCAGAGAAGCCGAAGGACCCTTGGTTCCCCGTGCACTTTGGCTATGAAGTTCAAATCCAGGACGAGTCCGACAAGCTCCACCGCACCGGCTCGCTCTATTCACTGTCCACCGCCGAGACTTTTCCGCCCTCGCCGGACGGCTGGAACACGATGGAGATTACACTCGCTGGCCAGACGACGACCGTCACCGTCAACGGCACGCAGGTCAATGTCTTCGAGGGGTCACAATCCGTCCCGCCGCGCGTGAAGTGGTTTGAACCCCGGCGAGGTCCGCGACCCGATGCCGGCTACATCGGCCTGCAGAACCACGACAAGGAATCAACCGTGTGGTTCAGAGAAGTGTCAGTTCTGCGTTAGCCCTAGATAGAATCGCGCCTCTACCGCACCGGGAACTCAAACCGCTTGCCATTCGTTAGCCGGATCTCCAGCGTCCCCGGCTCCAAAGGCTCGCCATCATTACTGAAGAACACGGCGCCGTCGGTCGACTCGCCAGACTCCAGTTCCATCGTGACAAAGGAAAGCGCCGAAGCCGCCGCCGCCGCCCGCAAACCCTCCGGCCCTCGCGCGATTGCTGCCCGGCGTCTCGATTCGTACCCGTTGCTCGACCGGATCGGCTGGCTGCCATAGAGCGCTTTCTCGTAAACCGCTTGCAGCTTTACGACTTCTGAGTGCCCGGCTTTCTGGTACAACTCGCGCACGACAACTTCTTCCGACGCCGCCCGGATCCGCCGGCCACTGTTCGATGTATAGATGAAGTCAGTGGGACGAACGAACTGGTTCTCGCCGCTACCGTTGCTGTAGGAAATTTGAATCACCGCGAAATTGCGGATCGTCATTGGCAGCGGCGCATACATGAGTGTGAGCCCGCCGCGGCTCAGCGTCATGTACTCAAGCCCGTTCGAGGTAAACTCGATGACCTGCCCCAAGGCCGCTAAATACGGGCCTATCAGCGCCGTGATGAGCACGGTCCAGACGCCTCTCAGCGCGTTGTTGCGCGGGCCGGGAATCACGCCAATTATGATACAGTAACCCCAAAGGGTTCTCTCGTTTGTTGAGGTAAATGAAAGCGCTAACCGGCCTTCCTCCTTCGGCCTATCTAAAGACCACTGAGGAAGCAAAGATTCCCCTCGTCGTTCTGGAACAGCTCGTCCACGAGCTGGAGGCCGGAGCTACGCCTGCGTACATCTCCGCCTATCGGCAGGATATTTCGGGCGGTCTCGACGAGCAGCGGATTCGTTTCATCGAAGAACGCCTGCAGCAATTCCTTGAACTGGAGGAGCGGCGGATTACCGTTCTCACCTCCGCGGGACAGCAAGATCGTCTGACCCCCGAGTTGCGTACGGAAATCGAGTCGGCGACGGACCGCTGGGAACTCGAAGACCTCTACCTGCCTTTCAAACCTAAGCGTGAATCGCCCGCTACCGTGGCCAGAAAGCAAGGGCTGGAAGAGTTGGCAAGCCGGCTTGACGCGCAGCAGTCGGAAGATAGCGACATCAACGCACTTGCCGCCGGATATCTTAAGCCGGACGCGGGCATCACAACTCCCGCCGAGGCACTGCGCGGTGCTCGTGAGATCATCGCCGAATCGTGGAGCGAGGATGTGGTGGTGCGGCGCGGATTGCGCCCGGTTCTCAGACAGCACGCCCGGATCGTTGTAAGTGGTGACAGTCCGGCCGGAGCCGCCAAGGGTAAGTACAAGAACCTGCTGGGCTATCAAGCTCGCCTCGGCAAGGTGGCCTGGCGACAGATGATGGCACTACGCCGCGCCGTCCAAGAGATCGGCCTGCGTTACGAAATCGCCCTGCCTGAGAACAGGGTCGTCTCGTATCTCATCGATACGAAGGTCACGACTGACTCTCCGGCACTACGGCTTCAACTCGGTGCCGTGGCGGCTCGGGCACTGGAGGCCTATCTGGCCCCTGCCTTCGTCAAGGAGCTGCTCCAAGTTCTGAACGAACGCTGTGATCGGGAAGCCGTCGAGGCCTTCCAGAAGAACCTCCGCAAAGTTCTGATGACTCCGCCCGCCGGGCCCATCGGCGTCCTCGGACTTGAGACAGGTCGCCCCGGCGGCTGGCGGGCCGCAGTGATCAACTCCCAAGGTGAGTTTGTCGAAGGTGCCATCGTCCATCGCGAGGGTGGCCTGCCGGAAACCGCGGCAAACGGTAAACCGGCGGACTCCGAACCTCAAGCCAAAGCCGAAGAAGGTGCGGATGTAGCAACAGCTGAAGCGGCTCCAAGTGAAGACGCACCTGCCACCGCGGAAGCTCCACCCGCGACGGAAACGCAGAGCGATAGCGCGCCTGCCGCGCAAGAAACACAGCCTACCGACGGAGCCGCGCAGCCCGAGGTCCAGAGTAGCGACAGCGACAGCAGCGAGTCCGATAGCGCCGCACCCGACAGCACGGAAGCGGAAAGCCCCGAAACAACCGTTGCCGAAGCGGCCGTTACAGAAGAACCAGTCGCCGCCGAACCTGAGACCACCGAAGCGACCGCTACAAACGAAGAGACGCCCAGCGAGGTAGCCGAAAAGCCGGAAGCGGTGGAGTCGGCCGCTGCATCAGAAGCTCCCGCCGCTGAGGTCCCCGAGCAACCTGTCTCCGAGACCGCCGCCGAAGCCCCCGTAGCCGAGAGCAAACCCGGCAAGCCGCTTCCAAACGCCAACAAGAACGCCAACAAAGAGGCCGCTCGTGAATCGATGACTCCGCTGGCGGATCTGCTGCGCCGCCACGAAGTGGGTGCCATCGTCATGGCCGGCAGCCCTGGTATCCGGCAAGTCGAACGGCTCGTTCGAGGCGCGATCCGCGAAGCCGGACGCAAGGACGTATTTTGGACGACGGTCAACGAAGCGGGTAGCTGGATCTACGCGACTTCCAAAACCGCGCGGCGCGACATGCCGAACACCTCCGTCGCGCAGCGCAGCGCGGCGTGTTTAGCGAAGAGACTGCAAGATCCACTCGCCGCCGTCGCTCACCTCGACCCGCGAACGCTCGGTCTTGGGCAGTTTCATCAAAGTGTCGATCCACGCAAGCTGCGTGAAGGTCTGCGCGGCACGCTCGAGTCAACTGTTCACGCCGTCGGCATCGATCTCAATGCGGCTCCAATTGACCTGTTGGCACTTGCGCCCGGCATGACCGAGCGCCTAGCCAAACGTGTAGTCGAGCACCGCCGCAAGAACGGCCCGTTCACCAAGCGCGAACAGCTCGGCAACGTAAGTGGACTCAGCAAGCGCATCTACAAGCAGGCCGTCGGGTTTACGCGTGTTTACGACGGCGAGACCGCACTCGACGCGACCGGCATTCATCCCGATCAATATCCCGTCGCCGAGAAGATCCTAGCCGCCGCTGGCATCGCCGCCGCCGAGGCGCTCGAAAAACCCGACGCTCTCGACGCGGTCGCTCTGGAAGAACTGCAAAGTACGGAGTTCCCTCTCGACGTCTTGAAGGGGATCGTGCGCCAACTGAAACCGACCGTCCGCAAGCCACGCGGCGAGTTCGTCCGACCCAAGCAGGAAGTGGAGTTGCGCACCGCGGAAGAGCTGACCGGGGGCAAGAAGATCGAAGGCGTCGTTACCAACGTCGCCGCCTTCGGTGCTTTCGTGGATATCGGTGCCGACCAGGACGGGCTCGTTCATATCTCCCGCATGTCTGACAAGTTCGTCAAAGACCCCAAGGCGGCCGTCAAAGTCGGTGACCGCGTCGAGGTCTACGTCGTGGCGGTGGACGAAGGTGGCAAGCGCATCTCGCTGTCGATGAGAGACCCTGCCGCCGTCACCCAAAGGCCCGGCCGTACACGCGTCGACGCCCGCAAGTCCGCCGAAGGGCAGCCGCGCCGTCGCCGCAAGGAACCCCTGCGCGAAACCAAAGCGATCCGCCGCACCTTCGGGCCGACGGACAAGGAAAAGTTACGCGAAGAGCGAGACATGAAAAAGCTATCTCTCGACGAGAAGCTTGCGCTACTTCAGTCGAAGTATCGTACGAAGGTCTAGCCTCTGCCCCTCCGCGTGTTTGAAAGCCCAGAGTCTCACGGCGCGTTTTCCATCACGACCGGGAGCCTCTGGTGATCTTGATCTCATGCCATCCCCTGAATCTACACCCGACTTATCGCAGGCTCCCGCCGGCCTAACCGACCCGAAGGCCATCCATCGGAACTTGAGCGCCGCCCGCCTCGTTGAAGAAGCCCTTTCACGCACCGAGGGCCGGCTCGCCGAGAACGGCTCGCTCGTCGCCCTCACCGGGCAGTACACCGGGCGGTCGCCCAAAGACCGCTTTATCGTCGAGGACGACATCACACGGGACACCGTCGATTGGGGCAACGTCAACCAACCCATTTCGCCGGAGTCGTTCGAACGGCTTCATCAGAAAGTGCGGGCACACCTGCAAGGCAAAGAGGTCTTCGTACAGGATTGTTTCGCTGGCGCCGACCCCGACTACCGTCTCCCGATCCGTGCCATCACCGAGATGGCGTGGCATAGCCTCTTCGCGCGGCAACTCTTCGTTCGCCCGACCAGCGAGGAACTCGCTTCTCACGCCCCGCAATTCACCATCATCTACGTGCCGGGACTCCAGTCGGACCCGGCCACCGACGGTACCCACAGCGAAGCATTCGTCGTGCTGAACTTCACGCGGAAGCTCATCCTCATCGGGGGAACGCGCTACGCAGGCGAGATGAAGAAATCCGTCTTCAGCCTGCTCAACTTTTTGCTCCCGGAACGCAACGTGCTTCCCATGCATTGCTCGGCGAATATTGGGGGCGATGGTGACGTCGCGCTGTTCTTCGGACTCTCGGGAACGGGCAAGACAACTCTCTCGGCGGACCCGAATCGCCGGCTGATCGGTGACGACGAACACGGTTGGAGCGACAACGGCGTCTTCAATTTTGAAGGCGGCTGCTACGCGAAATGCATCCGGTTGTCGATCGAGAGGGAACCGGAAATTTGGAGCGCTTTGCGTTTCGGCTCCGTGCTTGAGAACGTCGTGTTGGACGAGGCTACCCGCATCCCCGACTACGACGACGACAGCATTACCGAAAACACTCGTGCTGCCTATCCGGTTGACTTCATCGACAACGCCGTGATCCCGGGCGTCGCGGGCCGGCCCCAGAACATCGTCTTTCTCGCCGCCGACGCCTTCGGTGTCCTTCCTCCGATCTCGAAGCTCACGCCCGCGGAGGCGATGTATCAGTTCCTCAGTGGCTATACCGCGAAAGTAGCGGGTACCGAGAGAGGTCTCGGCAACGAGCCCTCGGCCACGTTCAGCGCCTGTTTCGGGTCGCCGTTTCTGCCCCGCAAACCGGCCGAGTACGCTGACATGCTGGGGCGGAAACTTCGCGAGCAGTCAGTGAATTGCTGGCTGGTCAACACCGGCTGGACCGGCGGGGCCTACGGCGTCGGCAAGCGCATGAGCCTGCCTCACACCAGGGCGATGTTGACCGCCGCGCTCGCGGGTGCGCTCAACGACGTCGACTACGAGGACCACCCGATCTTTGGCTTGGCCGTTCCGAAGACTTGCCCCGGCGTGCCCTCCGAGGTTCTCGACGCTCGAGGTATGTGGGACGACGCGGCAGCATACGATGAAGCCGCGCGCGGTCTCGCTGAGCGTTTCCGAAAGAACTTCGAGCAGTTCAGCGGCGTATCCGAAGAAGTCAAAGCCGCCGCGCCCGGAGCGTAGCAATTGTGGCGCGCGCCTCCCGGCGGGCAGGGCCGGCATCCATGCCGGCCTTAGATCGGCCGAAGGTCGATGCCAAGAGCAACAACTACCCGGTAGAACCTAAGCAATGATGTCGTGAATGACCCGACCGGCAACATCCGTCAACCGGAAGTCGCGGCCGCTATAGCGGTAGGTTAGCTTGGTGTGGTCCAAGCCCAGCAGGTGCAAAATCGTCGCGTGCAGGTCATGCGGGTGGACCGGGTTCTCGACCGCCTTGAACCCGAAATCGTCCGTCGCTCCGTAAGCCGTACCGCCCTTCACGCAGCCGCCCGCCAACAGCGTCGTATACCCGGGGACGTTGTGATCGCGGCCCTTGCCGATCTTCTCAAGACCGCTGTTCTGAATCATCGGCGTCCGCCCGAACTCGCTGCCGATCACGAGCAGTGTGTCTTCAAAAAGACCGCGCGTCTTGAGGTCTTGAATCAGCGCCGCGATCGGAGCATCCGCCTCACGCGCCAGCTTGCCATGCACAAGGATGTCGTCATGGCTGTCCCACGGCTGGAAGTTCCCGTAGTACACCTGCGTCATACGGACACCGTGCTCGGCGAGCCGCAATGACATCAAGCAACCTTTGCCGAAATCGCTGTCGCCATAGCGTTCGCGCACATGTTCCGGTTCGCGGTTGATGTCTAACACGTCCGGCACTTCGGTCTGCATCCGGTAGGCGACTTCCATCGATTTAATGGATGCCTCCATCTCCGGGTTGTGCCCAAGACGATTCAGATAGGAGCTATTCAACTTATCGAGTAGTTCAAGCTGTCGCCGCTGCTCGCCGTCGCTCAGCACCTTGTTCGTAATGTTCTGAACAAGCTTTTCCGGATCGGTCTCGTCGTTGCGGATGTAGGCGCCCTGATAGGGGTTCGGCAGGAATGCCGACGACCAAAGCGACGGCCCCATCACCGGATAGCCGGGGCACAGCACGACGAAGCCCGGCAAATTCTCGTTCTCCGAGCCCAGCCCGTACGTCACCCACGAGCCCATCGACGGACGGCCCGGCAACTGGTGGCCGCAGTTCATCAAAAACAGCGACGGACCGTGATTGCCGTTGTCCGAATGGCAAGACCGCACCACGCAAATGTCGTCGATCTGACCGCCGACCTTGTCAAAGATGTCGGCCACCGGCAGGCCGCTCTCGCCGCGATTGTGAAACGTGAACGGCGACTTCATCAAACTGCCCGACGCACGGTCGGTCTTGATCTTCTCCCCGGGGAGCGGCTCGCCGTCGTGCTTCGTGAGCATCGGCTTAGGGTCGAACGAATCAACCTGTGACAAACCGCCGTTCAGGAATAGAAAGATGACTCGCCTGGCCTTCGGAGCGAAGTGGGGTTGCTTGGGGTCGAGCGGTCCGGCGGAGGTATTCGCGCCCAACATCCCGGCGAATCCGGCGGTGCCGAAGCCCGCGCCCATCATGCGTAGTGCGTTGCGCCTTGTCATGGGAGAATCACCGCCATCTTACCAATACCCCAGAAACTTGTCAGCACTTTCGTTGCGAGCCGGCTCGCTAGTTCACCGAACTAAACTCACTTGCCGCAAGCAATGTCTGCGCGTAGCGCGGCCATGCTTCCTTACTCGTCTGCACGTACTCCAAACCGATTGCCATCTCCGATTTCGTGGGCAGCCGGCCGTAGACAAGTTCGTAAACGCGCCGGATGCGCGCCTTCGGGTCATCACCCGCCTCGCGTTCCAACCGTTCGGCAAGCGCCTTCGCCTGGTTCATCACGAAGCCGCTATTCAAGAAGTACAACCGTTGCATCGGACCCACTGTGACCGCTCGCTTCGTACTCGTATTGTTCGGATCAGGGAAGTCGAACAGCGTCATTGTCCGGTTCGTTTCCGTGCGGCTCACCGTGCAGTAGACGGTTCGACGGTGATTGTCATCCGCGAATGCAGCGGGTGGTCCGCCTGCCTCACTTTCGAGTGTTCCCGCCACGGCCAGGATCGAGTCGCGCAATGCCTCGGCATCAAGCCGCGACACCAGGTTCGCCCGCCACAGCAGCTTATTGGCGGGGTCCTTCTCCTGGTTCTTCGCAATCGATTCCATGGCGCGCTGATAGGTCGCCGACAGCATGATCTCGCGGTGCATCTCTTTGATCGACCAGCCACTCTCGACAAACCGCGCCGCGAGATAGTCCAACAGTTCCGGGTGGGTCGGCTTCTCACCGAGTTGCCCGTAGTTGCTGGGCGTCCCGACGATACCTCGGCCGAAATGATGCGACCAAATGCGGTTCACCATCACGCGCGGCGTCAGCGGATTCTCCGGATCAACGATATGGTTCGCCAGGTCGAGCCGGCCACTGCCGTTCGTAAATGGTTCCGGCTCTTCGTCGCTGAAAATGTGCAGGAATCGCCGCGGCGCGAGTTCGCCCAGGTTCTCTTTGTCACCTCGAACGTAAACTTGCAAATCCTTGATCTTCTCGGCGTCCTTGTAGCCGTGAATAAACGGATACGGTTCCGGCAGCGCTTCTTCTAGTCCCTTCAGATCGGCTCGCAACGTGTCGAGGTGCGCCTTCCAGACCCCACTCAGGAAGCGCTCGATCGAGTGCTCTTCCTTCTCGTCGAAATGAAATACACCGCCGGGGTGGTCGAACCCGTCTTTGCGGAACGGCTCGGATGCGAGATCGCGCCACAGATACCATTTCTTCAAGCCGAGAAATTCAAGGTTCGTATACTGCCTGGTCCGCTCGTCCGCGACCCCTTTCGCGCCACCGAGCTTGACGTAGTTGCGGTCCTCAATCCCGTACTTCTCCTTGTGAATCGCGAGGACCAAATCCTCCGCCGCTTGTGCCAGCTCGCGGGCTTCTTCGAGAGGGCCACCGCGCTCGACCATCGCGTCCCACTCGTCGAGGAACTGGTGCTCTTTCTCTGACTTGAGGTACGTCACCCAGCGCCCAAGAACCTCGGCGTCCAGCCCCGCCTCGTTGGCGGCGTCCTCAGCCGACGGACCGCCATCCTGCAACACCCGCCAACCCGCGACCATGTATTCGGCCGTCTGCACGAACAAGACATCCACCAGTTGCTCCGACTGCTCTTCGACGAACTTCGTGATGGTTGCCTTCTGGTCGGCGATCGCCTTCTGCGCCTTCTTATAGGCCTTTACTTCGTCTTCGGGCGCCAGCGGATATTCGTGATACGCGCTGCTCGAAAACACCCCTTGCAACGAATAGAAATCTTTCGTCGGGATCGGATCGTACTTGTGGTCATGGCACTGCGCGCAACCGACCGTAAAGCCAAGGAAGGTCCGGGTGACCACATCGACGCGGTCATCCCCACGGGGCGAAAGCGCCAGGAAGCCCAGCCCCGCCAAGTGCTTTTCCTTCTCACCCTCGGACAGATGGTCGGCCGCCAACTGTGCTTTCACAAACTGGTCGTAGGGAAGGTCGTCGTTAAAGGCCTGGATCACCCAGTCTCGATAGCGAAACGCATTCGGGTAGGGCGCGTCGGTCCGCGTCCCAATCTTGCCGTCGGCATAGCGTGCGAGATCCAGCCAATAGCGCCCCCATCGTTCACCGTAGCGCGGTGAGGCCAGTAGTCTGTCGACAACTTTCTCAAAGGCATTCGCGGACGAATTGGCAAGGAAGACCTCGATCTCATCCGGCGTTGGCGGTAGGCCGATCAAGTCGAACGTGGCGCGGCGAATCAGCGTACGCTTATCCGCCAGTCCGACCGGCGTGAGCTTGTTCTCCGCGAGCTTCGCTAGGACGAGCTGGTCCACGGGCTTGTGGGGCTTCTCCTTGCCAACCGGCTTCGGAAGCGTGGGCTTCGTAACCGGCTGAAACGACCAGAACTTCCGTTGTTGCGGCGTGATCTCGTACTTGGTGCTCTCGGTCGCGTCGGGAATCAAATCCTCATCCGGCCAAGCAGCACCGTCTTGAATCCAAGCCTCGAACGCAGCGATCGTTTTCTCGTCAAGCTTCTCGCCCGACGGCGGCATCTTCAGCCGGTCATGCTCATGACGGACAACGTGTATCAATAAGCTCCCCGCCGCATTCCCAGGGCGAATCGCAGGACCGGAAGCGCCACCCCGAACCGCGCTATCTCGCGAATCAAGGCGCAATCCGCCCATCTTAGTCTTCGTATGGCAGGCGTAGCAAGATTCAGCCAGCACCGGCCGAATCTTGCTCTCGAAGAACTCAAACTGCTCCGCTTCACCCGCCCAAGCCGAGACGGCCGCGAAGCAAACCGCTAAACCAATCAATCGAAGAATCATCTTCCCTCTGGGGCCAATCTAGCAACGGACCCTATGACTGTCAATCAGAGCATGTCTCGTCGTCCAGGCCCGCTCGCCGCCGGATAGCTCTTCCAAAGCGGCGGCAGAAAATCATAAGTCTCGTGCATCCAGTCGCTGAGCTTGTACTCCAGGTCGCGCCGCACATCGCTTAGCTCGGGGTCCGTGGCGCGATTGTTGAACTCACCCGGATCACGTTCCAGATCATACAACTCGATGATCGGCCGTGTAGGTTCGAGCAACTGCCAATGATGCGCCTCAAGCGCGCTGCCGCTCCCCTTCCACTTCTCTTCCATGTACGATTCCCATGAAAGCGATCCCTCCAGGTCCGACGCCGGCCGATAGGGGAATCGCGGCTGGCCGTTGAAGATCAACTTATGCCGCTGCGTGCGGACAGACCGGCTCGGGTCCAGCGTGTTGTGCCAGTTCCGCTCCGCGAACACGGCCTCGCGCAACGGCGCTCCCGGGTCATCAAACACGGGCAGCAGACTCTTTCCGGTCATCTTCGCCGTCGGCTCTCGTCCCGCCATCTCTAGCCACGTCATCGGCAGGTCGATCGCCGACATCAGTGCGTTCGTCACGCCCCCCGGCTTGATGCGTCCGGGCCAACGCGCCAGCGTCGGAACCTTGATGCCCGGGTCATACAAACTTCCCTTGGCTCGCGGAAACGGCATTCCGTTGTCGCCCATGAACACGACCAGCGTGTTCTCGGCCAGCCCGTGCCGGTCAAGCAGATCGAGCACCTCGCCGCACTCCGAGTCCATGCGAGCGATCTCGTCGTAATAGAGCGCAATGTCTTCCCGCACCTTCGGCGTGTCGGGCAGGAAGTCCGGCACCATCACCTTCGCCGGGTCGTGCGGCGGCGAGAACACGCCCTTCCGATAAGGCCGATGCGGATCGGTAAAGCCCACATGCAGGAAGAACGGTTTGCCGGAAGGCCGCTTATCAAAGAACTCGCTGAAGGGAACGCGCGCCGGGCGATAGAAATCGAAACGATCATTGAACGTATCGCCCTGATGAACCTTGCGATAAGCGCCCGTGTAGTAGCCCGCCTCGCTCAAATCTTCGACGAAGCTCGCTTCCCACTCGGGATACGGAGCGTGTAGCCGGCTTGTGCCGATCGTATGCGGTGTGCACCCGGCGAAGATAGCCGAGCGGTTCGGGCTGCACTGCGGCGACGCCACGAAACCGTTATCGAACCGCAGCCCCTCCGACGCCAGCCGGTCAAGGTGCGGCGTATGGATGGCCGAGTTTCCGTAGCAGCCTAGGTCGGGTGTGCTGTGATCGTCAGAGATCAGGAAGACGATGTTAGGGAATTCACTTGATTGCGCAAACGCCGGAGCTTGTGCCCATGCTGAGGTAAGCGCCGCCCCAGCCAGCCCCCGTAGGGCTTGTCTTCGTGTCGGCAATGAGGTTTTCATTAGCCCGAATCTTACCAACTGACGGATAGAAACATCCGAACAGAAGCCCTGCTAGAAACAAGGCCGGCCCGCAATGTTTTATCCTGGCAGTCGAACCCCACATATCGTGTCCCTCAACTATTCAACCTGGATCGTTTCCATTCTCCTGCTGGCGACGTGCGCCTGCGGATCCGACAGCGGCGGCCCTACCCCCGTTGCCGAGTTGCTTGCAGAAGCACAGAACGCCGAGGGCAAGTCCATCTCCTGGCAAGAGAATCTTATCGACGACGAATACAACGGGGGAAGCGTTCCGTTGCGTGGAGGCGACGGGCTGCAAATGGCGGACCTCGACAACGACGGCCTTCTCGACATTGTTTCGGCTCACGAGGACAGCGACCACCTGCGCGTCGCGTATGCGTCCGAGAAAGGGCCGCATGACTGGTTCCGGCTCTCTCTGGCCGAAGGCCCCGAGGTCGATGCCGTAGAGGACGTTGCTCTCGGCGATGTCAACGGTGACGGATTCACTGACATCATTGCCGCGTGCGAGCGTGGCCATCTGATCTATCTCCAGAACCCCGCCAACAAGATTCAGGGTTGGCGATGGGACCGCGTCATCCCCACTGTCACCCAAGGGCGCGGCTCGTTCATCCGCGTCTTTCTCGCCGACCTCGACGGCGATGGCTCGCTCGAAGTCATCGCATCCAACAAGGGTTCCGGCGCGAACGAAAAGGGAGAGAAGGCGACCGCTATCTCCTGGTTCGATCCCTCGGCCGATCCGCTCGACGCCGACGGTTGGACCGAACACGTTCTCGCGAATGTCAAAGTCCCCATCAACGCCCACCCTGTCGATCTCGACGGCGACGGTGACATGGATGTCTTCGCCGGGTCGCGGGGCGAAGAGCGAATCTTCTGGTTCGAGAACCAAGGATCAGACGAAAGCGGCACGCTTACCTTCACCGAGCACCCGGTCGAAGTCGATTTCGGCTCCCACGCTTCGAACGACGAAGCCCTGATCACCGGCTTCAATCTCGCCTTCCACGATTTCAACAGCGACGGACGCACCGATGTCGTTCTGGCGGCCCCGGTACGTCACTCCGTCGGCTGGATCGAACAGCCCTCCGACCCCGCGCAACCCTGGACGTTCCACATGATCGGCAGCACTGAGCCTGACCACGTCACCGGCATCACACTCGCCGACATCACGGGCGACGGACAGCCCGATCTGATGGTCGGTGGCTATAGCCGCGGTCCGCGTGACGAAGACGGCCCCGACGTGACCGTCAACGATGCCTCCGGCCGCATTACCTGGTTCCAGAATCCCGGCTCACCCGACGACGCCTGGAAGCAGCACGACATCTCACGGCGCAAGCGAGGCATGTTCGACGCCTTCATCGCAACTGATTTGGACAAAGACGGCGACATCGACTTCGTTGCCACGCGCGGTAACAGCGGCAAGTACGACGGCGTCTTCTGGCTACAACAACTCCACTCCGACGCGCCGGCCAACCGCTTCACGCCCGCACGCGACGAGGAAAGCGAACCGCTCCCTCTCCCCAGCTCTCCCTAGTCGGGATCGTCGCTATGTCTGTGGCTTGATCGAGACCGCCGGGTCCGCGATATCGAAGTCCGGTCCGCCGTCTTCGGTATTCCAGTCATCCGCCCGGAACATACGACCCTGGCCCATCGGGCCGTCGATTTCCTTGACCGTCAAATAGACCTTCGAACCCTTCACGTGGCCCCACAGCCAGTGATAGAAAATGCCGTCCGAGAAACTCTCACCGCGTATCCGGGCGCCGTTCATGTTGCCGCCGGAGCTACCCACTTCGATGTACGGAATGCCCTCGTGGACGATCCGCACGAAGCGGTGCCCGTGCCCGCTCAAGATCCGGTCGACGCCGTATTTCTTCGCCAGCGTATGGAGGCGAAATTCCTCTCCCTCCCTGATCTTCTGAATCCAGTAGGGGTGATGAAAGATAACGAACTTCGGATCTTTGTCTTTGTACTTCTTGAGGTCGTTCTCGAGAAAGTCGAGTTGCTCTTCATCGAGCATGCGGTTGCGGCTCGTGTCGAGAATCGTGAAGTGCGCATCTTCGTAGTTGAAGTGTAGTGCGTCTTGCGCTTCGACTCCTTCTCGTAAAGCTCTTTCGAGAACTCCGACCAGACGTCGTGGTTGCCCGGCGAGAAGTACAGCGGATAGTGGTTGTAGCGCGCCCACACGGGCCGCAATTCCATCCACTGTGATTCAGCCAGGGCGTCGTCGGTACCCTGAATCGTGTCACCCACGTTGACCACGAACTCGGGATGCATCAAGTCAATCTCGCGCCACACACGCCCGTAGATTTGCGGCTGGGCTCCGCCTGTGCGATCACCCAAGATCGCGAAGCGAAAGTCGTTCTTCGGCTCGCTCACCGCCTTCAGCCCGATCACGGCGAACGTGACCAGAACGATCGCGTTAACGATCCAAACTCGATGCATCTTCGTCATGGCCGAATCATAGCAACGATTTGTCTCATCGCGGCGACAAGAATTCTGAGACCCATCCCTATACTGAACCTGTGTCGCTGGACGCCTTGAAGACGCTGGTCGGCCGCTGGTGGCCAACGCTCGGCGCCGTCGTGGGCGTCGTCGGGTATTTGCTGTGGCGGCAACTCGTCCCCGATCTGCCTTCGCGTCTATTTCCGCTGCTTCCTGACAGCCACGGCCTGTATGTCTACGTGGATGTCGGAACGGTACGCCAGGCAGTCCGTTTTGCCGATCCCGCCGACGTACCCGGATGGGAACTCATCGACCGTCGTGGCTCCTTCGCCCCGCATCGAGCCTTCCTATCCAATGCGGACATTGACGGGGCCGCTATCTCGGTAGGCGAGCACGAACTTCGTGCCGTCCTCAGCGGACGGTTCACCGCCCCAGCTCTCAAAGCTCACATCGAACAGCAGGGCGGGCGTTGTAGCGCCACCCCCCAGGGGTTGACCTGCTCGATCGAGTCCGTGAAGGCCGATACCCAACTGCGGCTCCGGGGCACGAACGTCCTTGAGATCATCGATCGATCGCCGCTTGCAGGCCGTCCCACCGATTCAGGTGACGCATCCTTCTTGGCCGTCCCTGCCCGCCAAAGCATCCGCGATGGAGCGGTTGTCTGGATGGCTCTGCAGCCGACACGCCTCGAAGCCGTCATGAAAGACCCGCCGCGCGACATGATGAACCTTACTCTCTTCGCACGGGCGCTCCGGCAAGCCACCTGGGCCTACGCAACGCTTGGATACAGCGCGGTCCAGTCGGCCCTGCAACTCGACATGGAAGCATTTGCTCAGACGACAGATGACGCGGAAGAGATGCACCGCGTCATCGCGGGACTGAACCAACTCGTCATCGCCGCGATGGACCGAGAATCGACTACACCAAGTCCCTGGGCCCAAGTCCTACGCACCGCCGAATTCGCCCAGCAAGACACGACCGTCGTCGGCACATGGCAGATTGACCCGGCCCTCCTGGCAACGCGACCGTAGGGTGCCCTTGGGGAGCGATCAATCGACTCAGGCCAGAGGCTCAGAGCCGCGCCCATAAGGGTGCGATGATCAGCCGCCAACAACCGCGGAATCCCACAAAACCCACGGCGTCTGACCTCGAGAAAATCAGGAAAGAATATCGTGAACCACGTTGCCGTGAACGTCCGTCAGCCGGAAGTTCCGTCCCGCATAGCGATACGTGAGCTTCAGGTGGTCCAATCCAAGGATGTGCAGAATCGTTGCGTGCAAATCGTGGAAGTGCACTTTGTTCTCGACCGAGTAGTAACCGTAATCGTCCGTCGCGCCGTAGCTGAGCCCGGGCTTTACACCCGCGCCCGCCATCCACATCGTGAACGCTTCGGGGTTGTGGTCGCGGCCGTCGGAACCCTGCGCCGTCGGTGTCCGGCCGAACTCGCCGCCCCAAACGACCAGCGTGTCTTCAAGCAGACCGCGGGCCTTCATGTCTTGCAGCAGCGCCGCGATCGGCCGGTCCACTTCGCGGGCGTTCTGCTCATGGTCGCGGCGTAGGCGCGCATGTTGGTCCCACTTGTAGCTGTGGCTAACCTGCACGAACCGTACGCCCGCCTCGGCGAAACGACGCGCCATCAAACACTGCCGCCCGAAGTCTTCCGTCATCGGATCATCAATGCCGTAGAGCTTCAGCGTCTCCGGTGATTCGTCGTCGAGGTTCTGCAAGTCCGGTACTTCCGCCTGCATCCGAAACGCTAGCTCAAACGATTCGATGCGGCCTTCAAGCGCGGCGTCCGGGCCCGACTTCTCAAGATGGTCTTCGTTCATCTCGCGGATGAAGTCCAACTCCATTCGCTGAATATCACGCGGCGTCTCGGGCGTGATGAACGGAATCTTCGCGTCCCGCGCGGGCGTGCCGACGGCACCGATGGCCGTACCCGCGTAGGGCGCCGGGAGAAACGCCGATCCGTAATTGTTCGCGCCGCCGTGGCTCTGTGTCGGGCTGACCGTGATGAAGCCCGGCATGTTCTGGTTCTCCGAGCCGAGCCCGTAGGTGACCCACGACCCCATGCTCGGGCGCACGAACGTATCGCTGCCGGTGTGCATCTCAAGCAACGCACCGCCGTGCCGCGAGTTCGAGCCGAACATCGACTTAACGAAGCACACATCGTCGACCTGCTTGGCGAACTCAGGGAACAGATCGCTCACCCAGGCGCCGCTCTCGCCGTACTGCTTGAAATCCCAAGGCGACTTCAGCAGATTAAACGTCTCGCTCGAAACGACTTTCGGGCGTTTGAACGGAAGCGGCTTGCCGTGGTCGCGTTGCAGCAGCGGCTTATAGTCGAAGGTATCGACCTGCGACGGTCCGCCATGCATGAACAGGAAGATGACCCGCTTTGCCCGCGCCGGGAAGTGCGGCTCCTTCGGAGCCAGCGGCTGGTCGCGCTCGGCACCCGCGACCTTGGCGGCCGCCTGCGCTTCCTGCCCCAGCAATCCTGCGAGTGCAAGATGGCCGAACCCTGCCCCACTCAGCCGCAACAGGTCGCGGCGGGAGAATTGTTTATGGTGGGGATGCCAATGCGAGTTCATCGACCAGCCTTTGCTGCCACCTATTGTAGGCCAAGGTCTTCAGCGCAAGATCGTCCGAATGGTTTGAATCAACAACCCAAAACCAAAGACTACCCCGAAAACACGACCTATCAGAGGATGCCCCCCCATTTCGTCGTCGGGCAAGATCAACGCTGCAGTCACTAACGTCAGACTGAACAAGATCTGCCCAAGAACACCCACCCAGAACGGACCTCCGAAGTTCGCAACGAAGACCAGCCCTAGCCCGATCACACCAAGGAGACCGACGACTTTCCCTTTGCTGCTTGCGTCTTTCGTCCCAGACATCAGCAACACCGGCACAGCCCGTGTGCGACCGACTTCGGAGTCTACCTAGAACGGGACGTCGTCGTCGGTGATGCCCTGGCCGCCGAGGTCGTCTCCGCCACCACCAGCACCGCCACCCGCGCCGCTAGCCTGCGGTCGGGCCGCGGGACGGCCACCGCCACCGCCGCCTTCGCCTCCACCGCCGCTGAGCAGAATCACGCCGAAGGGGTCAGCGACCACTTCGGTGCGGTACTTCTTGACGCCGCTCTGATCTTCCCAGCTACGAGTCTGCAGCCGACCCTCGACGTATATCTGCTTGCCCTTCTGCAGATAGTTCGCGAGGTTCTCGGCTTTCCAGAGGACGACGTCGTGCCATTCGGTGTCCTCGTCCCACTCGCCGGTTTGCTGATTCTTGTAGCGTCGGCTCGTGGCGACCGTGAAATTTGTGACCGCCGTACCGCCCTGGGTAAAGCGTGTTTCGGCATCTTTGCCAAGATGCCCGATCAACATGACTTTGTTGAGACTGCGGGATGCCATTGAATCAAGGTACAATCAATCGCCTCTACGATCAAGGAACTCGGCCAATTTTGTGCCAGATCGTAGCCGCTCACGGCTTTTCGCCCCGCCCGAACCCACACCCGCCGGCGGACGACCCTATCGCCGGACCCCAGGAGATTTAGATATGTCCCAGTCACCCACTCGCAGAAACTTTCTTCAGAACACCGCCACCGCCGCCGCGCTGACCACCGCCGCCGGCGCGACCGCATGCGGTGACAAGGCGCAGTCCACCGTCAACACGCCGGCGACGATGACCTACGAAGACCTAGGCGTCCGCCGGGTGATCAACGGCCGCGGCACTGTCACCGTCCTTGGCGGCTCGGTCATGCCCGCCGAGGTTGTCGCCGCCATGGTCGACGCCGCGCGCAGCCATGTCCACTTCCCCGACCTCCAACAGAAAGCGGGCGAGAAGATCGCCGAGATGATCGGGATACCCGCCGCCATGATTTCCTGCGGCGCCGCTTCGGCCATCACCTGCGGCACCGCGGCGGCCCTGCATCGCGGCGACCGTAAGAAGGCCGCACAACTTCCCGACGTCACCGACATCCCCAACGAGATCATCTCGCAGAAAGCCCACCGCTGCGGCTATGAAGCCCAGATGTGGCTCACCGGCGCGAGAACCGTTTGGGTAGAGACACGCGAGGAACTCGAGGCGGCAATCACCGACAAGACCGCCATGATGTTCTTCCTCAACAAGGCCGAACCGAAAGGCCAGATCAAGCGAGAAGAGTGGGTCGAAGTCGCCAAGAAGCACAACATCCCCACCCTCAACGACGCAGCCGCCGACGTCCCCCCCAAGGAACGCCTGAAGGGTTACGTCGACGAAGGCTTCGACATGGTCGTCTTCTCGGGCGGCAAGGGTCTCACCGGCCCGCAGGCCAGCGGCATGCTGCTCGGCCGCAAAGATCTCATCGACGCCGCATGGATGTCGATCAGCCCGGCGGGCGGCATCGGGCGCGGCATGAAGGTCGGCAAGGAAGAGATCATGGGCCTGGTCGCGGCCGTCGCGCGCTATCTGCGCATCGATCACGACGCCGAGCGCAAGGAACTTGATCGCCGCGCGGCGCACATCATCGACACCGTCAAGGCCATCAGCACGGTGCAATGCGACATCCATGTGCCGGAAATCGCCAATGAAGTCCCACATGTCAAGGTTCGCTGGGACCATGGCACGGTCGGCACATCGCCTCAGGAAGTCATTGACGATCTGCTCAATGGCGAACCGGCCATCGCCATCTCCCGCGACGGCAAAGAGGGCGTCAGTATCTCCGTGTGGCAGATGCAACCCGGAGAGGCCGAAGTCGTGGCAACGCGTCTGCACGAGGCCCTCAGTTAGCAAAACTGTTCTTTATCACTGCGGGCCCGCGAAGCCTGTTGTATATTGGTGAATTCGTCCGGGCCCCGAGCCCTCGAAGCTCTCCCTAAAAGGGGGAGCGGTTCGGGGACCCTTTACCCCTAGTTGGAGATCTCTTACATGCCTGCGAAGCCAAAGCCCCATAAGCCCTCAAGAGAGTTTGTCAAGAACGCCAATGTCAGCGGCATGGCGGCCTACAAGAAACTCTACGATCAAGCCGCGCGCAACCCCGAGTCATTCTGGGGCAAGCTTGCCAAGCAGGAACTGCATTGGTTCAAACCCTGGAAGAAGACGCTTGAGTGGAAGACGCCCTTCGCGAAGTGGTTCGTCGGCGGTAAGACGAACATGAGCTACAACTGTCTCGACCGCCATCTCACGACGGCCCGCAAGAACAAGGCGGCCATCATCTGGGAAGGCGAGCCCGGCGACACAGAAACGATTACGTATCAGGAACTCCACCGGCGCGTATGCCGGTTTGCGAACGTCCTCAAGAAGCTCGGTCTCCGCAAAGGCGCCCGCTCGATCATCTACATGCCGATGATTCCCGAGCTGCCCGTTGCCATGCTCGCCTGCGCGCGACTCGGCATCACGCATAGCGTCGTCTTCGGTGGATTCTCGGCCGAAGCGCTCAAGACCCGTATCCTCGATCTCGATGCCACGGTCATCATCACGGCCGACGGCGGCTGGCGGCGCGGCAAGATCGTGCCGCTCAAAGACACCACCGACGACGCCATGGCCGAGTGCCCCAACGTCAAGCACTGCGTCGTCGCTCGTCGAACCCATCAAGACATCAAGATGAAGAAGGGCCGCGACCACGACTGGACCGCGCTCGAAGCCGATGTCAGCGATGTGTGCCCCGCCGTCGAACTCGACTCCGAACATCCTCTCTACGTTCTATATACGTCCGGCACGACCGGCAAGCCTAAAGGCATCGTCCACACCACCGGCGGCTACCAACTTCAGGTCAACATGACCATGAAGTGGGTCTTCGACATCAAAGAAGAAGACACCTACTGGTGCGCCGCCGACATCGGCTGGGTCACCGGCCACAGCTACATCGTCTACGGCCCGCTCATGGTCGGAACGACTACGGTCATGTACGAAGGCGCCCCCGCCCACCCCGAGCCGGACCGTTTCTGGCGCATCATCGACAAGTACAAGATCAATATCCTCTACACGTCGCCGACCGCCATTCGCGCCTTCATTCGCATGGGCGAGAAGTGGCCCAAAAAGCACGATCTGTCGAGCCTACGCTTACTCGGCTCGGTCGGAGAACCGATCAACCCCGCCGCCTGGGACTGGTACCACAAGTACATTGGCGGCGACCGTTGCCCGATCGTCGACACCTGGTGGCAGACCGAAACGGGATCGATCATGATTTCTCCGCTTCCCGGCGCGACACCGCTCAAACCCGGCTCCGCGACATTTCCTCTCCCGGGAATCGCTGTTGACGTCGTCGATATGCAAGGCAAATCGGTGCCGAAGGGCGGCGAAGGATACCTCGTCATTCGCAAGCCCTGGCCTTCGATGTTCCGCACGCTGTGGGGCGACAAACCGCGCTTCAAGAAGACGTACTGGTCGCAAATCCCCGGCGTCTATTTTGTCGGAGATGCCGCGCGCCGCGACAAGGACGGCTATATCTGGGTCCTCGGCCGTGTCGACGACGTTATGAACGTCAGCGGACATCGCCTCTCGACTGCCGAGCTTGAATCGGCTCTGGGTAAGCACAAGGCTGTCGCCGAAGCCGCCGTCATCGGTAAGCCACACGAACTCACTGGCCAGGCCGTCGTCGCTTTCGTCACGCTCAAGGGGGGCCAGAAGGCCAACGACAAGATGGCAACCACCCTGCGCGACTGGGTCGGGGTCGAAATCGGCAAGTTCGCCCGGCCGGAGCAGATTCGCTTCACCGATGCGCTACCCAAAACACGCAGCGGCAAGATCATGCGGCGGCTGCTTCGGGAAATCGTCACGACCGACAAGGTTTCGGGCGACATCACGACGCTCGAAGACCTTAGTGTGATCAACCGACTCGCCGGTCAGCAAGACGAAGAGTAGTCAGTCCTAACAAACAGGGGCACGGCATACCGGTGGTATGCCGTGCCCTTAGTTTTTGCCGCTTGCCGCGTCGAACCTGGGCCCTGTCACCGCGCAGCAGATCGTTCTCGAGCACGGCGGCGATATCTTGGCTGCCTGCGAAAGGCGGAGGCGTGAGTCGTTAGAATCCAGTTGTGTCGTCACCCACCTCCTTCGCAAGCACACTCATCTCCCGCTTGCGCGCGAGCGGGTCGGCATTAGTGAGGTTTCTGTTCCCCGGAGACGCGGAGAGGGACCCAGGCTTCAAGGAGGAGATCCGTCAGCGTTCGCTACGCGGAGTCTACATCATTGCCGGCGTCACCGCGTTCATGCCGTTCCTGGCACTCCTGTTTCATGGCCTAGCGAGTCTCTTTGAGCCGGAGCCGCAGACATCGTCACCTTCGAGGCTTGTCCTGCTGACGTTGGCAGGATGTGTGCTGGCGGCGACGCGCACCGAGCTTGGACGCCGACACGCCCGCCCGCTCGCATTTGCCATGGGGATCGGCGTAACGGCAATTATCACTTGGTCGAGCATCTTCGAAGACCCCGGGGATGCATCGACCATAGTGTTGGGATCAATGATTGACGTGATGGTCGTATTGATGGTGTCCCTTGCTGCGATTCCAGCAAAACCGCTACAGATGTTCGCCTATGGAGCGATTCTCTTCTGGATCGACTTGGGGTGGGCTTCGATCGCCGCCAGCCAGGGTCTGATGGACACGCCGCCCGCGCACTACTACTCGGCGGGACATCTGATCGCCGTGCTCTGCGGCGCCCTGTCTGGGCTTACGTATCAACTGCTCCACAACAGCTACCTCGGGCAACGCGAGCAACTCACTTCCCAGTCCCGCCTGTTGCACTCGGAGACGGCGATGTCGTTCGCTCGCTTGTCGGCCACGCTCAGCCACGAGCTTAATTCTCCGTTGGGCACGCTCCGCAGTTCCGTCTCGTCGTTGCAAACGATCGCAGCCAAAGAGGACGCCCCCGAAGCCAACAAGGAACGCATCCGCGGACTCCAGCGCGACCTGCTCGACGGATCGAAGAAAGCCGTCGAGAAGATCAGCAACATGGTCGACCGCATTCAGCGCATCACAAACCTCGACCGCGCCGAAGTGACGCAGGTGGAAGTCGACAAAATGCTGCAAGACGTGGCCCAGATGGTACGCGCCGAGGACGAAGCTGGGTCGGAGATCAGGCTGACAACAACGAAGATGCCCGCGGTCAAGCTGAAGCCGCAGCCGATCAGCAGCGTCTTTTCTCGACTGATGCACAACGCGGTTAAAGCCGGCGCCGGTCGAGGCCCCGTCGAAGTGAACGCAGGGCGGGAAAACGATGAGATCCTCGTTTCCGTTCAGGATCATGGCGAGGGGCTATCGAACCAGGAACTCCTCGAACTATTCCAGCCGGGTTTCAAGACGAGAGACGGGCGGGTGGAAGCCTCGAAGTGGGGGCTCTTCACGGCACGCCAAGTGATCCGCGAGCACGGCGGCGATATCTCGGCGACACGGGCCGACAACGGCGGCACGCGGATTCTCGTCCGCCTGCCGGTGGACGGAGCGACCGGATCGATTTCGCAGTGAAGGCTCGCGTGTGTTCGCTCGATCGCGTCCGGCTTTTTCTACCTACGCGGTGAAGCTATGCGCCCTTTGACCTTCCCGAGCCAACTCGTAAAACTAGACCGGAACACCCACGAGCCGAGCGATTGCGACCGCATTGGTCTCAGGGGTAACGCCCGGCTTCAACACGTAATCAAAATCGAGCACACCGCCACCGGGCCGGGATGCCATATGCACGTTGTTCCCGCCGTCGATCGCGTCAGCGATCTCGGTCAACGACAGGTCATGGGTCGAAAGGGCCCCTGGTGCTCGGCCCCCGACGAGAGTCTTGACTACAGCCTCCGTCGCGATCCTGCGGTCACGCGAGTTTGTCCCGCTCAGGATTTCATCGATCAGGAACAGAACACACCGACCGTTCTTCGTGGACGCAATCGCGTCCCGTAGTCGCTCGATCTCGGCCCGGAACTTCGATTTGCCCTCAAGCAGCGAGTCTGCAATCGAAATCGACGTGCGCACCTTGAACGGCGACATCGTGAGCTTCTTGGCCGTCACCGGCGCACCCACCATCGCAAGGACAGCGTTCAGGCCGACCGACCGCAGGAACGTGCTCTTGCCGGACATGTTCGAGCCGCTAACCACGTAGAACTTGTGCGACGAACCCAACTCGAAGTCATTGCAGACGCGTTCTTCGCTCGCGAGCAAAGGATGCCCAAGCGCTTCCGCGTTGAAAACCGGCTCGCTTTTGGTCAGTTCGGGGAAACTCGTCGTCTCCTGGCGCTCGAAGGCATAGCAACCCAGCGCGCTGAGCGCCTCGAATTCACCCCACGCCTCCAACCAGACGAGGAAGTCACGACCGTTCCTTTCTCTCCAGAACTCGATCGCCATCGCCGTCTGTGTTCCAACCATCAGCAATAGGCACGGAACGTAGAACCAATCTTGATTTCGGACCTCAAGAATCCGAGTGAATCTTTCCAGTCGCCGAAGCCTAGGGGCGGCGTCGGAGCCGACTTGCGCCACGATCTCCCGCAGCTTCGGCGAAGAGAAGCGTTGCCGTGACAACAGTTCCAACCCTTGGCGCAGGACGCCAAGCTCGACGCCAACCATTTGAGTGTCCGCAATCACGCGACCCATTCGTTCCCGCAACGTCAGCGCCAGCGCTCCCTCGGCAATGAGGATAAGGATCAGCGTGGCGATCAAGCTGGTGACGGACAACAGTCCGAGAACCCCAACGATTCCCAACACCGCGGCACTCACGGCCAACAAAGCCGCGCCAAGTCGAACTTCTACCCCGAGTGGTTTCAGCGGGTTCTCCAACCAGTCCGTGAAGGTGTCCCAACTCGATTCCTGCCTGTCATAGCCTCCGAGAAGCGCGATCTCTTCTCGAAGTCCATTGAGCCCCCTCAACTCCTGAATGGCTTCCTGGCGACGACGTGATTCATCAAGTGCCGGTGGCTCTAAAAGGTGGGAGGCAAGTCGACGTTGGCCGATTTGCGTTCTAACCGTGCACAGCAGTTCAAACAGGGACCCCCTGCCAAAAAGGTCTAGGTCTCGAGCGTACGGATGGGTGTCAGGACTAAACTCTTCGCCATCGTCCCCCTGCCCTTGCCAACGATTCTCAAGCCGCTGCATCCCGCGTTCATAGTGTGCGTGTAGTCGATGTAGTCGGCGCAACGCCAAGCGCCGCTTTCCAAAGCCCTGGATCGCCCATGCCGCCGGCACAACAGTGAGTAGAGGGCTCCAGACAGGGAGATTGCGTCTCGTTAGCGCCAGGGCTGCCAGGATCACAAATACAAGGGCGATAGCTCCCAGGATGACGAGAGCCTCCGATTGTTTTGCCTGAGCATCGGCAAGGCGGGTTTGTATCTCCTGAAGTCTAGCCTGGTAGTTCAACATTGCCGCGGTTGGCAGGCTCATGCACCGATAATACACGGCAATCGTTCTTCCAGAGTGGCTTTACCTTGGTGTTTCCGCGCACCCGCTCCGAAAATTGACTCTCCTGGGGATGGCTGATAGCTTGAAGCTTGCGGCTGCGGTCTCTCGCCGCCGGCCTCTGATGGACCCCTCCCACATACGCAATTTCAGCATCATTGCGCATATTGACCACGGCAAGTCGACGTTGGCGGACCGCCTGCTTGAGATGACCGGGGCGCTGACGGCGCGTGAAATGAAGGCGCAGGTCCTTGACAGCATGGACCTCGAGCGCGAGCGCGGCATCACGATCAAGGCGCAAGCGGTGCGCCTGGAGTACGAGGCCAAGGACGGCGAGCGCTATCAGTTGAATTTGATTGATACGCCCGGACACGTTGACTTCTCGTATGAAGTCTCGCGAAGTCTGGCATCGTGCGATGGCGCTCTACTCGTCGTCGATGCCGCTCAGGGCGTTGAGGCCCAGACGCTTGCGAACACCTACCTGGCGCTCGACCACGATCTGGAGATCATTCCGGTCATCAACAAGATTGATCTTCCCGCGGCGGAACCGGAACGCGTCCGCGAAGAGATCGAGTCGGCCATCGGACTCGATGCTTCCGATGCCTTGCTGGTCAGTGCGAAATCCGGGCTGGGCGTGCCGGAGATCTTGGAAGCCATCGTCAAGCGAGTCCCGCCACCGAAGGGCTCGTTGGATGCTCCGGCGCGAGCGTTGCTATTCGATTCCTGGTATGACGCCTACCGTGGCGTGATCATGCTTGTGCGGGTAGTGGACGGCTCACTCCGCAAGGGCATGGTCATCCGGATGTGGTCGACCGGGCAGGCCTTCACGCTGGAGGAAGTCGGTTTTCGGTCCCCCAAGGCCATCCCCTGCGAATCGCTGGATGCCGGCGAGGTCGGCTGGATCACCGCCAACATCAAGGAAGTGACCCAGACCAAGGTCGGCGACACGATCTGCGACGACAAGAACCCTCCGGCCGAGCAGCTGCCCGGTTTCCAGGAGTCGCAACCGATGGTGTTCGCCGGGCTGTATCCGGTGGAATCGCACGCCCACGGGGAGTTGCGTGAGGCCTTGCTAAAACTACAGCTCAACGATCGCTCGTTCCAGTTCGAGCCGGAGAGTTCGGTGGCGCTGGGCTTTGGTTTCCGCGCCGGGTTTCTCGGTCTGCTCCACCTCGAGATCATCCAAGAGCGACTGGAACGCGAATTCGGGCTCGACCTCATCACGACCGCTCCTGGCGTTCGCTACCGCGTCGTCAAGACGGACGGCGAAACGGTCGAGGTGGATAACCCGAGCCGCTGGCCGAACACGCAGGAAATCGGGCACATCGAAGAGCCGGTCTTCACGGTCACGGTCATCACGCCGGATGACTATCTGGGCGGCATCCTGAAGCTACTGGAAGAAAAGCGCGGTGAACAAAAAGGGTTCGACTACGTGGCAAGCACGCGCGTGGTGTTGACGTACGAAGTCCCCTTGAGCGAGATCGTACTCGACTTCTACGATCGCCTCAAGACGGTCTCGCGCGGCTACGCTTCGGTCGACTACCATTTCGCGGACTACCGAAAGTCGCCGATGGTCAAGCTCGACATCGTGATCGCCGGGGACCCGGTGGATGCGCTTTCGGTCATTGTCCACAAAGACGCGGCGCACGATCGCGGCAAGGTCGTGATCGAGAAGATGCGCAAGCTCATCCCACGGCAGATGTTCGAGGTCGCTCTACAGGCCGCGATCGGGAACAAGGTTGTTGCTCGGAACAACATCGCGGCCATGCGGAAGAACGTGACCGCGAAATGCTACGGGGGCGATATCTCGCGAAAACGAAAGCTCCTCGATCGACAGCGCGAAGGTAAGCGGCGGATGAAGCGAGTGGGTAAAGTGGACATTCCGCAGGAAGCCTTCCTGGCGGTTTTGAAGGTCGGAGACGAGGCCTGATGACCCCTCTGGCAGGCGTTCCCAGCGGAACGGCGAGAGATTGACAACCCTGCCGGCGAATGTTTCATAATGATGATTCTGTTATGGTTTGAGACAGCCTGAATATAGGATGTCGAAGTAACTTCCACGTCCGGCGATCGTCGGACTCACTGTTGGACCCATGATCAAAGTTGAGCGTTTAACTAAGAAGTACGGCCCGACTTTGGCCGTCAAGGACATCACCTTTGAAGTTGAGAAGGGTGAAGTCGTAGGTTTTCTCGGGCCGAATGGCGCGGGCAAGACTACGACGATGCGCATCCTGACCGGCTTCCTGCCGCCCACGTCCGGAACGGCGAGCGTGGCAGGCTACGACGTGCTCAAAGATCCGTTGGAAGTCAAGAAGCGCATCGGCTACCTGCCGGAGACGCCGCCGCTCTATCCGGAGATGGCGGTCGAGGGCTACCTCGATTTCGTCGGCCGGCTCAAGGGCATCCCGGGCACGGACATTAAGGGACGCATCGCGAGTGTTATCGAGAAATGCTCGCTAGGGGATGTTCAGAAGAAGCTGATCGCGCAACTATCAAAGGGTTACCGCCAACGCGTGGGCTTGGCGCAGGCGTTGATTCACGACCCTGATGTGCTGATCCTCGACGAGCCGACGGCTGGCTTGGACCCGAAGCAAATCACGGAAGTGCGCCAGTTGATCCAACAGCTCAGCGGCGAGCACACGATCATCCTGAGCACGCACATCTTGCCGGAAGTGCAGAGCATCGCGAACCGCATCATCATCATCAGCAACGGCAAGCTCGAAGCGAGCGACACGCCGGAGAACCTGATAGCGCGGATGCAGGGCCATGAGTCGGTGCTGGTCGAGATTGACGGCCCGCCCGAAGACGTCGAAGAGCGCCTGATGGCGGTCGAGGGCGTGAACGGCATGAGCCGCAAGAACGGGCACGGCGGCCGCACGAGCTGGGAAATCGATACCGGCAAAGACGCCGCGATCCGCAGTGAAGTGGCGCGAACCGTCGTCGAATCCGGCTGGGGGCTCTACGAGATTCGCTCCGTCGGTATGAGCCTCGAAGATGTATTCCTACAGTTGACGGGATCGGAGCCGGATGTGCCCGAAGTGGACGCGGCTCCACCAGAGGAAACCGTGGAGCCAGCCGCTCCCGAAGCAGCCCCGACCGACAACGACGACGAGCCTTCGAAACAGGAAGAGGCCGGCACATCATGAGAAACGTTTGGACGATCGCGACCCGCGAACTGAGGAGCTACTTCGCTTCGCCCATTGCGTACATCCTGTTGGCGATGTTCGCGATCATCTTCGGCTACTTCTTCTTCAGCTCGGTCGCGATTTTTGTCAACTACGCGAGCCGCATTCAACCGGGCATGCAGGCGCCGCCGATGAATGTGGATCAGTTCATCATCCAGCCAACGTTGGGGAACTTCACGATTATTCTGCTGTTCCTCTCGCCGATGATTACAATGCGGCTCTTCGCGGAAGAAAAGCGCAGCGGGACAATCGAGCTACTGCTAACGTCACCGGTCCGCGACTTCGAGATCATCTTCGGTAAGTGGCTGGCCGCCATGCTGCTGTTTGCGTGCATGCTCGCGGTATCGATGCTGAATCTAGCGGTCGTTTTCCTGCTCAGCACGCCGGACTGGCGAGCGCTTGCGGTCGGCTACCTGGGTCTGTTGCTGATGGGTGGCACGTTCTTGGCGCTGGGCGCATTTATCTCGACGCTGACGAAGAACCAGATCGTGGCCGGCGCGCTGACGTTCGGCACATTCTTGATGCTGTGGGTACTGGACTGGGTGAACGCCTACAGCACCTCGACACTCGGCAAAATTTGCCAATACATTGCGATCGCGCCGCACTTCGAGCAGTTTTCGAAGGGCGTGATCGAGTTGAAAGACGCGGTCTACTACTTGAGCGCGATCGGGCTTGGTCTCTTCTTGAGCAAGCGCTCGCTCGAATCGTTACGCTGGCGCTCTTGAAGTAGGAGGTTGTTCAAAAGATGGCTTGGGATTGGGTCCAGACAAGACAGACGAAGTACGGGGCGTACTCGGCTGTTTACATTGTCGTCGTGGTCGCGATTATGGTCGCCGGAAACTATCTGGCGAACCGCTACAACAAGACGTTCGACGCGACGAAGAACAAGCTCTACAGCCTTTCCGATCAGACGGAAAAGATCCTCGATAACCTTGAGAGCGATCTAAAGATTTACTACTTCGATCGAGGCTCGGATTTTCCACCGGCGCGGGCTTCGCTCGTACGGTACGAGAACTCCTCGAGCCGCGTGTCGGTCGAGTACATCGACCCCGACAGCCGTCCCGAGATGGCCCAACTGATGAACGTGCGCACCTACGGCACGCTGCTCATCGAGGCGGGAGGGAACCGCGAGGAAGCGAGTTCCGCCGACGAAGAGGCTGTCACGAACGCCATCATCAAGGTGCTCAAGGGCGAAGAGAAAACGGCTTGTGTCGTCACCGGTCATGGTGAGTCAGACACCACCGACACCGAGCGCGACGGTTTCGCAGGCGCTCAGCAGGCGATTCAAGACGCGAACTATGAAACGAAGGTTGTGTCTCTGCAGCAAGAGACGGAAGTGCCCTCGGACTGCACGCTGTTGATCGTGGCCGGGCCGGAAGCGGACTACCTGCCTCCGACCGTTGCAACGCTCAAGCGATACGTCGAGGGCGGCGGACGCGCATTAGTTCTTCTCGATCCCGACAGCAGCCCGGCACTGGCCGAGATGCTCGGCGGCTGGGGAGTGCGCGTACGGGAAGAGACCGTGATCGACTTGTCGCCGGTCGGCCAATTCTTCGGTGGCGGACCTTTGTCACCGCTGGTGGCCGAATACCAGGCGCATCCCATCACCGACCCGATGCGTAACACCGCCAGCTTGTTCCCCATGGCGCGAGGCGTGGACGCGGGTGATGCCGTGGCCGGCTGGGACGTGCAGGAACTCTTCAGCACGACGGAAGGCTCTTTCGCCACGGCGGAACTGAAGGTGGAAGACGGCGAGTTGGTCCGGGACCCCACGACGGAGCGCGAGGGGCCGATCACGCTCGCCATTGCGGCTACCCACGCCGTAGCGCCCGTTGCCGCAGCCTCTGGCGAGGCTAGTGAAGAAGAACCAGAGGCCGAGGACTCAGACGAGAACGAGGCGCGAGTTGTCGTAGTGGGCTCCTCGCGGTTTGCCCGCAACTATGCGCTGGGCCGGGGCGGCAATCACGACCTGTTCCTCAACATGTTGAACTGGTTGAGTTCCGACGAGGACCTGATTTCGATTCGCCCGAAGGACCCGGAGAACACTCCGCTGAACATCTCGGCGTCGCAGATGACGCGCTTGTTCCTGTTCAGCGTCCTTGGGATACCGCTGGTGATCATTCTGTTCGGCATCCGCGTTTGGTGGGTCCGGCGCTGACCGCTGCGGTCACCGGCTCGATATTCTTCCCGTTGAAGATGCGCAGGGAGGCAAGATTATGAATCCCATAAGGCTTCTGGTCGCTGTCGGCGTGCTTGCTGCGCTCGGCGGATTTGTTTACTGGAGCGAGGAAAACCCGCCGGCGTCGGACGACGAAAAGATATCAATCGTTGCTCTCGAAAAGGACGACATCCGCGCTCTCACAGTGGAGCGGCCCGGACACGACACGATCGCGGTTGTGCGAGGTGAGGACGGCGACTGGAAGTTCGCGCCGCCACTCGCGATGCCCGCCAACGAATCGTCGGTCGACCTACTGCTGAACAACCTCACACCGATGAACTCCGACCGCGTGGTCGACGAAGAGATCACCGATTGGCAGCCTTTCGGCCTCGAGGGTGATGCTTGGTCGCTGCGTGTGGACGTGACCGCCAAGAAAGAGGACGAAGACGAGAAGACCTATCGGGTGATCTTCGGCAACGATACGCCAACGGGTTCCGGCGTGTTCGCGCGCCTCGAGGGTGATCCACGCTTGTTCACGGTTTTCAGCTACGCGAAGAGTGGTTTCGAAAAGGAAACCTTCGACTTGCGCGAGAAGAAGTTGCTGAATGTCGATCAGGACAAGATTTCGCGCGTCACCGTCGATGTCGGATCGCGTTCGATCGAGTTTGGCAAGAGCGGCGACGGCGCCTGGCAGATTCTCAAGCCCAAGCCGCTGCGGGCCGACAACTTCACGGTGGGCGACCTGACGCGGTCGGCCTACAACGCCGAGATGGTCTCGATCCTCGAAGAGGGCGAGCTATCCGGCAAGTACTCTTTCGCGCGGCCCTACGCCACCGTCGAAGTCGTGGATGAGGCGGGCGCGCACACGCTCACCATCGCGAAGGATGGCGAAGACAAGTACTACGCCAAGAGCAGCGACCTAGGCGGCGTCTACGAGGTCTCATCGACGCTGCCGGAAGCACTGGACAAACCAGTGGACGACTTCCGAAACAAGAAGCTATTCGACTTCGGCTTTGTCGACCCGGATAGCGTTCAACTACGCGATGGCGACACCCGTCTGACGATTGCCAAGAAGGAAGACAAGTGGCTCCTTAGCTCGGACGGAGATCGGGAGTTGGACGCGGAAAAGGTCCAAACCTTGCTCGATGCTTTGCGCGGACTAACAGCCAAGACATTCCCTTCCGACGAACAGGTGGACCAAGCGAAGTTCGGCCTGAGCGCCCCGGCGATCGAAGCGGAAGTCAAAGCCGGCGAAGACGCCACGGAAAAAGTTGTACTCACTGATCCGGCGGCTGAGCAGGTATTCGGCGGGATCGCTGGTCAGCCCAGCACCTACGAACTCGAAAAGGGTGACGCGGAGAGTCTAAGGAACGCCATCGCCGACGTCACCGCCGAAGACGAGGAACCAACCACAGACGAGGAAAGCGAGCCCGAGTCCTAGGCCCCACGGCGGGACATTGGTGACCGCCCTTGCCAGGGCCGCGGGCGTGCCCTTACATTTTCCAACCGTAATGTGGCGCTTGGTACAGTCCCCAACTTCATATAGTTCCTAGCGCGTCGTCGTCCGGGAACTCTCCATGAGAGCGGCCTGCGAGTCCGAAGGAATCGGGTCCGGGTTCTTCGAAACCCTTCCGCCAAAGGCCTCGTCGATCGAGATACTGCTGTTGTCAAGCGTTCGGCCGGTCGATAAGTCAAGACCGATCTTGGCCTTGATGTAGTTGTTCTGAGAGCGGATCTCGTCGGTTCGTGAGAACGCCAAGTCGCGCTGTACTTGAACGATCGCGAAGATCGTCGAAGCACCCAGATTGAACTTCTTCTGTTCAGCGTCCAGAGTCTTCTCCTGCAACAAACGAGACTTTTGCGCAGCCTCATGTTGGGCGCGCGCTTGCCTCAAGGCGATCACCGCGTCCTGCACCTCGCGGCGAATGACGTTCTCTGATTGGCGCACGCGAATCTCGGCTTGACGCCTCTCAAGCAGAGACGCGGCCAGATCAGCCTGGGCCTGACGATTCTTAAGCGGTATCCGCAACTGCACGCCGATCGAGTAGTCGGGGAAGTTGCGGCGAAATACCTGGCCCACGCTCGTCCCCAGCCCGCCGAGGAAGAACTCGGAGGGGATCGTGACTTCCTGCCCAGGGAGGGGCTGGAAGAGATTATTCACCTGACCCGCAAGACCGTTGTTCGCGAAGTCTCCCACCACGTTGATCTCCGGCTTGAGCGAATTGCGCACACCTTTGAGGTTGATGTCGCGGTTCGTCAACTGTACGCGGCTCTGGATAATCTCAGGCCGTGCCTTGAGCGCGAGGGTCATCAAATCCTGTATTGGCTCGATTGTCTCCGTGGCAGGCACTTCGATACGGTCCGTAGGCACGATTGTGGCTTCCAGCACGGACGGGCTTTGCAGGCCGTTCTTGCTGATCGCGTTCTTTAGTACATTCTCCTGCTGCTGCACATTTGTAGTGGCCGCGGTCAGGTTCTGCTGAGCGGTAGCGACTTCGGCCTCGGCACGGATGATCTCGATCGGCGCCAACGTTCCGATCTCGACGCGGCGTTTGTTGTCGGAATAGAGTTTCTCGGCCCTTCGAAGATCTTCTTCGCGTCCGCGCACGTCCGCGATAAACGTAACGAGATCCCAATAGAGGTTTTGGACTTGAGCCACCGTCGAGATCACCTGCTGCTTGAACGCCAAGTCGGAGATTTCCCGGTTGTTCTTGGCAACGCGAATGATACGCGAGTTCAAGCTGCGGCCGAAGCCTTGGATCAGCGGCTGCATAAAGTTCAGACTGATATTGCTCGCTATGTTGGGATTGAAATTGCTGCGGCGGCTATTGGTAAGGCTTCGGCGATTGTTCCAACCGATCGAGCCGGTAGCACCCGTGAGGAAGCCCTTGCGAAGCGTGATATTTGAATTGCTCGTCTCGCTGATGAAGGTATTGGTGCCCGTAACGAAGTCGCTCGTCTGGGGATTGCTGAAGTGGCCCCAGTTGATGCCGCCGGTGATCCGGGGATCGAGATTGGGTACAGCTGTCCCAAAAAAGGAACTCGCGTCGCCCGTACTGGCCGTTCCCTGACCGCCACCGCCCGCCCGGGTATCGATTCCGGTGACGTCGCCTCCGCGAGCGCCGCCGCCCGACGCGGATTGCCCCGTCGAGAGCGTACTGATCTGGGTCTGCACGCCGCGCAGTTGACCACCCGAGTTGGCGCGTAGGATGTCGGCGTCCGCCTTGAGCGGTTCATAGCGCGCGTAGGCGATGTCGAGGTTGTTCTCAACCGCCAGCGCGATCGCGTCCGCTAGGGAGAGATAGATCTTGCCGTCTCGCATCAATTGGTCAAGGCGCGGTGAGTTCGCGAAATCCACGGGGCCTGGCTCGGGAACCTTGTAGACATTCGTAAAGCTCCAGCTATTGCCGATCTGTGTATAGTCGACGGTCTGCCCGGGAGCCGGCTCCTGCGCCCACATTGGCGGAGGCAAGAGGCTCAGGGAGAGGACGAAAACAAGAAATCTCTGTATCAGATTCATCAAAGCATTCTCCGATGCATGCAGACGCTGTCCGAAGTAGAGGCGATCAAACTGGGTTTGGCCGGCTCCGCTCCGCGAATACACTCTCTCTGCTGATGGTACTGCGACCCTGCAAGGGAATACTGCAGGCATAAGTTGGCGGGAAGTTCTTTGTTATCCTAGCACTGCACGGATTGCCACACAATTCCCACGCCTTTAGAGACGCCTCTGACACTGAAAAGGTTAGCGGCCCTCTCAACGTTTCTCGCAGCTCTCTTCTCGTTTCTCTTTGATCTCGGATGCGCCACTTCAAAGCGACGCTCGCCTACGACGGCACGGTCTTCCATGGTTGGCAAATCCAGCCGAATCAGCGCACCGTACAAGGCGTGCTCATCAAAGCACTCTCTGAAATCGAAGCCGGCCCGGTCGATGTGCAGGGCGCGGGGAGGACGGACGCCGGCGTGCATGCGCTGGGTCAGGTCGCCTCGTTCGCGCTCAGCAACCCCATCCCCACTGAGAATCTCTCGAAGGCAATGAACCGGTTGCTCCCAAAGGATGTGCGGGTTGTCTCGCTCGATCAGGTTCCTGCAGGCTTTCACGCCCGGTACACGGCGACCGGCAAGCTCTATGAGTACCGAATCTGGCGGGACGATATCTGCCCGCCGTTCGATTTCAGATATTTCTGCCATCACCCCTATCCGCTCGATGAGCCCGCGATGTGTGAGGCAGCGGAGGCCTTCACTGGACGGCACGACTTCCGGTCGCTCGCGGCCGCGGGAGGCGCGGACGTCGAATCTACCGTGCGGACGATCTTCTCATCCACACTGCGCCGCGAACAGGAGCGACTGATCTACCAGGTGCGTGGCGATGGGTTTCTCTACCACATGGTCCGGAATATCGTTGGCACACTCTTTGAAGTAGGCCGTGGGCGGCTCAAGGCCGACGAGATCGCGGCGGTCCTCGGAGCCAAACGACGATCGGCGGCGGGCGGCACCGCCCCGGCCAAAGGGTTGTTTCTTGTCCGCGTCGAGTATCCGAAGCTTGTTCCCGATGCTCCGGAATCGGTCTGATTTGCTACACTTAGCCCCGACCTGTACGGAGGCGCGGCAAACACAATATGAGCACGACACGTAGAACTTTCATGGCGGTAACGGCGGGCGCGGCAGCCTGGAGTTGCGGCGGACCAGCAGCCCCCACCGAGTTCAGCCGGTTCGTTCGCTACGAACAGGACGGCACGATCATCTTCGGCGGATTAGACGGCGAAACGGTCTATCCCATCGAGGGCGATCTGTTCGGCAGCCGCACGCCCACGGGCGACAGCCTTCCCCTCAGCGATGTGAAGCTGCTGTATCCCATCGAGCCATCCAAGGTGCTCGCCCTAGCCGGGAACTACATGAGCCACCTCGGCGAGGGTGCCGTGGCGCCCGAGTACCCCGAGCCTTTCTACAAGCCCATCACCTGTTTAACGAACCCGGGAGATCCGATCGTTTTTCCGAAGGGCGCCCAAGACGTTCACTACGAAGCGGAGTTCGTGATCGTGGTGGGGAAGAAGGCGACCAAGGTTTCAGAGGCCGAAGCGCCGGATTACATTCTTGGCTACACCTGCGGAAACGACGTCAGCGAACGCAATTGGCAAAACGGCTCGATCGACGGCCCCGAGAACAAAGACCTGCAATGGTGGCGGGGCAAGGGCAGCGATACGTTCGGCCCGATGGGCCCGGCGATCGCGGTCGGCCTGGACTACGCAAAGTCGAAGATCCAGCTTCGTCTCAACGGTGAGGTCAAGCAGGAGCAGATGCTCAGCGATCTGATTGAGAACCCGGCACAGACCGTGAGCTACATCAGCCAGGCGGTGACGCTGCTGCCGGGCGACGTGATCTTCACGGGGACACCGGGTAAGACGACCCCGATGAAAGCTGGCGACGTAGTGGAAGTCGAAATCGACGGCATCGGCATTCTTCGTAACCCGGTGGCCGGATAAGCACGGTCGGCGGGGTTGCCGCTCCACCATTGACCGGCTTTCTACAATGAGTTCCCTAAGAAGTGATCTTTCCAAAGTGATCCACCTGTGAATACAACTCGCAGAACATTCTTTGCCGCTTTAGCAGCGGGAGGTACAGCAATGGCCCAGTCAGGCTCGGGTTCCGACTCCGTGACCCACTACGTTCGTTTTGAAAAAGGGGGGACAACCTCCTACGGCATCCTTGATGGCGACTCGATCCAGCCGATCGAGGGCGACCTGTTCGGCAGTCGAGCGCCGAGTGGCGACCCGGTTCCGCTTGGTGACGTCAATCTCCGCTACCCCTGCGAACCGTCCAAAGTCTTGTGCGTCGGGCTCAATTACAGGAGCCACATCGGCGAACGCACAACGCCTAAAGTTCCTGAAATCTTCTACAAGCCGCCCACGGCGCTACTCGACCCAGGCGGAGAGATCAAGATCCCTGCCGGCGCGAAAGACGTTCACTACGAGGCCGAGTTCGTCATCGTGATCGGCAAAGAGGCGAAGTCTGTCTCGGTCGAAGACGCGCCGAGTCACATCTTCGGCTACACCTGTGGCAACGATGTCTCGGACCGCAACTGGCAGAACGGCACCAAGGGCGACAAGAAAGACGTCCAGTGGTGGCGCGCCAAGGGGGCCGATACGTTCGGGCCGCTCGGACCGTCAATCGCCACGTCCATCGACTACGACAAGGCCCGCATTCAGCTTCGGTTGAACGGCGAAGTCAAGCAGTCACAGTTGGTGAGTGACCTGTTGTTCGGACCGGCGCAGATCGTTAGCCACGTCAGCCATTACGTCACGCTCACGCCCGGTGACGTGATCTACACGGGTACGCCCGGTAGTACGAGCCCCATGAAGGCCGGCGACGTCGTCGAGGTCGAAGTCGACGGCATCGGCACGCTCAAGAACACGGTCGGCGAGGGCTAGCGACCCCGAAAAACCTTATGTTGCTTTTTAGATACCGCGTTCGGCCCTCCATTCCCGTAGAATAGTAGGGTTGCAGTAGGGCTAGACGCGCCCTAGGGCATATTCCTAACCGTTCTGGAGCGAAATACGGAGGGTCGTAGGCCGTTGGGACTGGGTACTATCACATTTGGGTGGAATCAGGTAAGCCGACTTAGCCGCCCGATCACACAAACTCCCCTGTTATGAGAAGCATCGCCGCCATCGGTTTCGTCATTGTTTTGGCCGCGGCCCCCATGTGGGCGCAGTCGGTCGGTCAACCACCTGTCGAGGCCTGTAAACCAGGCAATTTCACAGTCATCGGCTACCCCAATGAAGTGGGTCCGAAAGCAGGCGGGCGGTTCATCGTCAATATCGAAGAGGGCTTCCGTAACGGATTCCTGACGACCGAAGACATCTGGCTCCCTTCGATCGATAGCAGTATCGAGCGCTGGAACGGGATTAGTGGCGCGAACTGGACATTCGAGAATCGCGGCCTGACGGATGAGTTCGCTGATTTCGAGGACAACGAAGTTACGATCGCGCCTTGTGGCGGGTTGTTCGCCTGTCCCGGTCCGCCGCCGAATCGGCCGGCGACACCCCCGGTTCCTGACTTCTATCCCGTCTCACCGGCCTTCAACACGACGATCGCGGTGACACTGATCGTTACCGACAAGACTACGGGCAACGGCATTGCGGATTCGGATATCTTCTTTAATCCGACGCTGCCGATCAGTCCCAGTCCGCGACAAGACCAGATTGATTTCGAGTCGGTCCTCGTCCACGAGTTGGGCCACGCGCTGGGACTCGGTCACAACGACAACTGCGTCGTGGGACCCACGATCATGGAGTCGCTGGTCGATACCGGCCAGATCAAGCGAGACCTGTCCGCGTCCGAGATTGAGGGAGTTCGCTTTCTCTATCCCGCCGACACCTCCCCCGCCGTACGTATCTTCGAACGAGATCGCATTCTGCGGTTCGACGCCATTGAGGGTGACCTCGCGCCGTTTCCGCAGGTCGTATCCATCTTCGGGCCTGGAGGCAAGCGTTGGACCCCAACGATTACCGACGGGGACGCAAAGGCTGCCGAGTGGGTGCAAGTCACCCCGGACGGCGGAGCATTTCCCGGCGACGACGCGATGGAAATCAGCGTGGACGCGAGTTCCCTTGCGCCCGGCGCGTACAACGCCACGATCGACTTGACTCTCGAAAGCCATCCCGGTCCGCCGGTCAGCATCGCGGTCGCACTTGTCGTTGTCGGCGAAGGCGATCCAGGTGGATTGCCGCCGTTCCTGACGCAGGCCGGTCTTGCCAACGGAGCGAACTTGCAATCCGCGCGTCTGGCGGCAGGCTCGCTCTTTACGATCTTCGGCGCTTCGATGGGAACGACAGTAGCCCAAGCAACCTCGGTACCCCTCGCGACGACGCTTGGGGGCGTACAGGTTCTGGTCAACAACAAACCGGCGGCCCTGCTTTACGCCTCGCCGACACAAATCAACGGTCAGATTCCTCCCGGGACGATCATTGGCCCAGGCGGCATCGTCGTGCGCAACGGGTTTGGCGATTCGGCTCCCCTTTCGATGCGTATCGACGCGGCGGCGCCGGAACTGTTCCTGGTGAGTAACGGGGATGCGCTCATCCTCAACCAGAACGGGACCGTGAATTCACCTTCAAACCCGGCCCCGGACGGTACGAGTGTGAGCGTCTTTCTCACCGGTCAAGGTGCGGTGGCTCCTCCCGTAGGCGCCGGACGCCCCGCTCCGGTGAACCCGCTCTCACAAGTTATTGCGATCTCCGCGGCGGAGATCGATGGACAGGACGCGAATCTACCTTTCCTTGGGCTAGCTCCCGGTTACGTCGGGCTGGCGCAAGGCAATGTAGAGGTACCCACGGGGGTTTCCGGGCGCGTCAGCATTCGCATTCGTATCGGAGAAACCTGGAGTAACGTCGGATTCCTCCACGTGAACTAGGCCATGGCATCGACTTCGCGCGTCACTTCATTTCTGGCCCTGTTGGCCCTATTGACCGTCCCTCTGGCGGCTTCGACGGTGCTTCCTGTCGATTTCGCTGAGCTGAGCAAGACGGCGCATCACGTCATCGCCGGTGAGATCGTTGAGATCACGCCGTCGCGCAACGAGGACACCGGGCACATCTATTCCGACGTCGTGATCCTCGTTTCGCATTCCAGCCCCGGATCACTGGCCGGACAGCGCTACACCTTCCGCATGATCGGTGGCGAGATGGACGGCAAAGTCCTCTCGATTGCCGACTTCCCGCAACTGAAGTTGAACGAGAAGGTCGTCCTGTTCCTGCACGACACGACCTCGAGTGTCTTCGGCCCCACGATCGGTCTATGGCAAGGAGTCTTCTTTGTAGACGAAGACGCCGCCGTCGCCGATCACCTCTACCGCCCCGTAGTCGGCGTAAAGAAAGACCAGCTTCTCCGTGGAGCGAAGTCCGCCGGCAGCGCGGCCGGAATGAGCCTTGACGACTTCTTCACGGAAGTCGAATCCCACCGCTAGGCGGGCATCGCCTCGCTTCATTGCAGTCGTTTCGCGCCAACACCTACAATCGGTTCATGAGCTTGAAGATCGCCGATCGCGAGTTTTCATCGCGTTTGATTGTCGGAACCGGGAAGTATCGCAGCTTTGAAGAGATGGCCCGCTGCCATGAGTTGAGCGGTGCCGATTTCGTGACCGTGGCCGTGCGTCGGGTCAATCTAACCGACCGCTCCAAAGAGTCGCTGCTCGACTATATCGACCGCGAAAAGATCTTCCTGCTCCCGAATACGGCTGGTTGCTACACCGCCGACGAGGCGATCCGCGCTGCCCGCATGTCCCAGGAAGTGGGTCTGTCCAACTGGGTGAAGCTCGAGGTCATCGGTGATCAGAAAACGTTGTTTCCCGACAACGAGGGGCTGCTCGAAGCAACGAAAGTCCTCGTCAAAGAGGGCTTCATCGTGCTTCCCTATACGAACGACGATCTGATCTATGCGCGCAAGCTCATCGACGCGGGAGCAGCCGCGGTCATGCCGCTGGCGGCGCCCATCGGGTCGGGTCTCGGCATTCAGAACCGCAACAACATTCGCATTCTGCGCGAGATGATCACGGAAGTGCCGCTCATCATCGACGCCGGAGTCGGTACGGCTTCCGACGCCGCTGTCGCCATGGAGTTGGGCGCGGACGGCGTGCTGATGAACACCGCGATCGCTGAAGCGGATGAGCCGGAAAAGATGGCGCTCGCGATGAAACTCGCCGTCGAAGCCGGCCGCCTGGCCTACGAGGCCGGACGCATGCCGATGCGATCGTATGCTTCGGCGAGTAGCCCGCTCGAAGGCGTAGCGCGTTAGCCGCGACCCTTCATTTGGTTACTGTTTGTCGGGAATCTTGACGACGATCTCGCCGGGCTTGGCGTAGCCCAGGTCCTGACGTGCAATCTGCTCGACCGCTTTGCCATCAGGCGCTAGCTCTTTGATGGCCGTCTCGATCCGGTCGTTCTCGTCTTCGAGCTCGCGGACCGCTTCTTCCATCTGGCTTTCCTTCTCCCACGAGTCGTTCAGGTCAATCAACGCCTCGTAACCGTTCAGCCAGAAGAATCCTAGAAAGCCTAGTAGCAGCAAGCCGAGCGGCAGCCAGCGGCGTGCTTTGTCTCGCTGTAGCTCGTTCGGCACTCATTCAAATATAGCCCATGTAGCGCGTGCAACGGTTGTGTTTCAGTAAGATCAGAGTTTGTTGTCGAGGTCTGAAGGAGTCGTTCGTGACTGACAAAGTCGTCGTTTACACCACTTGCGGAAACATTACCGAAGCCGAATTGATCGCGCGGAATCTAATCGATAACCGTGTTGCGGCCTGCGTGAACGTGATCCCTGGTTTGCTCTCGTACTACCGCTGGCAAGGCAAGGTCGAGAACGACACGGAGCTGCTGTTGATGATCAAGACCTCCCGCGAGTTGGTTGACCACGTGCGTTCCGCGCTCGAAACATTGCACAGCTACGACTTGCCAGAAATGATCGTGATACCGATTATCGACGGCTCGCCGAACTACCTGGAGTGGCTCGATCAAGAGCTTCAGCCCGAAGCGCCCGAGGGCGATGGGGCCGAGACGCCCCCCGAAGCAACCTAGGCGAACAGCGGAAGTTGCTTGCGGTTGGAACGGCCGGCGTTTTCGTCCTCTCGCTTTGGCGGCAGCGCTTGCGGACGTGAATCCAACCCGTGAGCCCGTCGGACCTTGCGAACCCTCCTTCATGTCAAGCTTCAAACAAGCGCCGGTCACATCACGCACAACGAGTCCCGAAGGGACGCCGGATAGTAGCCCGCGGTGGAGACGTCAGGCGAAACCGTGGGTTGTGAAGCCTAGCGTGAAACAGCCCTGAAAGGGCCTAGGAGCATCGCCTAAGGTCCGGTTCTCAGCTACGGCGCGATGGTCTCAGTTTCAGCCTCTGCTGCCCCCGCCGCCGCGGCAGCGCGCTCATCAGCCGCATCCTGAGCCTTCTGCATCATTTCTTCAAACTGTGCATACGGCTGCAGGAATCGAGAGTCGATGTTAGCCGCCTCTCTAATATGCGCAAGCCCCGTACCCTTACGGCCCGCCGCGATCAGCGCCACGCCGAGGCTGAAATGCCCCTCTGCCGAGGAGGGGTTAATCCGCAAGGCTCGCACGAACGAGGTGACGGCACGGGGACTGTCGCCCATCTGGTGCAACGCGCTGCCGAGGTTGAAGTGCGCCGCGAACGAATCGGGAATGACATCAAGCGCCCGGATGTACTGCGGCACGGCGGCGCCATAGTCGCCTCGGGAGGCATACATGTACCCCAAGTTGATGCGCGCATCCGCGTAGTCGGGATTGATCTCAACCGCTTCCTGAAGGTGACGGATGGCCTCCTCGGTCTCTTGTTTCGCTCCCAGTTCCGCGCCGAGGTTGTTGTGCGCGACGGCATAGCGGGGCCGCAGTTCGAGCGCGCGGCGGTAGTGAGTCATCGCCTGTTCGCGCTGCCCCGCCCCGGCGAGCGCAATCCCTAGTTCCGTGTGCGTCTCGGCGGAGTTCGGATCCAGATCAAGAGCGCGCCGGAGTTGGACCAGCGCCTCGTCCTGCAGACCCTGATCGAAAAGCTCCGTCCCGAGATGCAGGTGCGCATAAGCGTAATCGGGGTCGATCTCAACGGCACGGCGATACAGGCTGATCGCCTGCTCGGACTCATTGCGCGCGGCGGCGGTCTGACCCATCAGATCCATCGTTTCCGCGTCTTCACCGAGCAGTTCCATTGCCTTCGCCAGGGTGCGGGATGCCTCATCGAAACGCCCCAGCCAGGAGGAAAGGCGCGCCAAGTTGCGCAAAGCAATACCGTGCGCTTTCTCGTCGAGGTGGCCCTCCACCTTCTCGCTGACTCGGGCAAGCGCATCCTCATTCCAGTTTGCATCGGGAGAGGCGATATCCATCTCGCCGAGAGCGGCCAACAAAGCAACGGCCAGTGAGCGGTGCGCTGTAATCGTCGGGTGCACGTGGTCGAGAAACTCTTCCGAACCAGGAATACCGTGCACCGCTTGCTCTTCAATAAGCGTGTGGAAGTCGACTACCTTGACGCTGTTCTCCGCCGCGGCTTCGGTCACGATCTGCCGGATCTCCGAAATGGCACGCAGCGGACAAATATCCTCTTCCAGTGCCCGCTCATAGGCCTGCTTCGCTGCGGGATAGCGGCCCAGCTCGTAGAGCGCGCGCGCCCGGTGGTAATGGGCGGCGGCATAGCGATCGTCCAATGCGACAACTTCATCGAACGAACTCACGGCCTCTTCCCAGCTTTCCGTCGATATGGCCTGCAGAGCCTTCTCGAACAACCCAACGACGCTGCGTTGGTCGTCCACCGGGAGACCGGGCCGGGGCTCGCTCTTGAAGGGCGGGCTATCTTTCAGGTTCGACGCCGGCGTCACGAGCAGCACTTCCGCTCCGGCCGACTCCGCGAGGTCGATCATCCGTTGCAGATTGAACCGGAAATGCTCCAGCGTCTGCCCGCGAGCCTCATCGTCGCGGTGATACTCGCTGGGCCCCACGCTATTGCCGAGGATCGTGTCTACTTCCGATTCGAGGACCGGTCTCTGGTCCTCGACAACGGGAGGCTTGCCTTGAATCCGCCGCACAAGCTGATCGCCGGCCGCGAAGACACGAGTCCGGCTCAGCAGCCCCGCCGCCTCGGTGAGTGCGCGCGGTGTCTCGATCGAGTCCTGATACGTCCGCCGTTCCAAAAACTCGTTGTGTCCGGTGTAGATCACGAACAGGTCGGGGTCGTAGTCGACCAACTCCTCCATCACGACGGCGACCCGGTAGCTTGCATAACTGATGCCGCCCGCGTTGATCACTTCCCATTTGCGCGAGGGGTCAGCCACAGGAAGGATTTCCCGCAGCCAACCACTGAAGGAAACGGGGTCGTAGTAGGGGCGACCGTAGGTGGTCGATCCACCCAAGGTGAAGATGCGGTAGGTGTCCGACGGCTTGTGTTTCGCGAAGCGTTGCCGATTGAACCAGCGGTGTTTGTTCGGCGCGGTAATGAGTTCGCCGTCGGCAGCTTCATCCTCGACAAACAAAGGGATACTCGAGGCGAAACCCACATACGGGTCTCGCTGCACGATCAAGGGTTCGACGCCACCAAGTGCTAGACCCAACTCCAGCAACACGAAGAAGCCGACCAGCACCGCCGCGGCGAACAGGTACTTCTTGCGAGATGAAATCGAGGGTCGCTCTTGGCGAGCGCGTCTTGTCTTACGCCTAGCCATAGAGCGTTGATTTTAGCGGTTCAGCGGCCTCCGGCAGACACCGTAGCCCGGCAGCCTGTTTAGGCAGCTTTGTCGAGCGTACTCGGCTCAAGATGAGCCAGCGTCTTGGGCGAATACTCAGCAAGCCCAAGCATCTCGAGGAACCGGATCACGGGCCATGCCGGATCGAACTCCCCTTTGGCGGCCTTCATGGTGGCCGAGCGCGGGAACTCGTGGTGATTGTTGTGCAGCCCTTCACCGGCCGTGATCAGCGCGACCCACTGCAAGTTGGTCGCCTTCTGTCCCTCGAAGTTCTTATAGCCAATCTTGTGGCAAATACTGTTGATCATCGCGTTGAGAAAGATGTACATGCCCGCGTTGAGAAACCACGTCGCGATACCAACCAACGCGCCCACCCACCAACTGAGGCCGAAGATGTAAGGAAATGACACGGCTAGCAGCGCCATCCCGATCGTAGGCCCCAAGTCGCCGATGAGGGGAACCTTGTCGATCGCATCGTCCTTCCAATGCGGTGTAAACGTCTCGATCGTTTCTTGGTTCTTGACCTCGCGCTTATACATCACGACGTTCAGGAACAGCACTCTCCACATGCCTTCGATATACGGGCTATGAGGATCACCTTCCTCATCGGAAAAGCGGTGGTGCTTGCGATGGACTGCCGCCCACTCGCGGGGCTTAATGCCCGTCGCCAGCGCGATCTCAAGGTGCATCAGAAAGCCAATAAACGGATGGAGTTTCAGACCTTCGTGCGTAACCGTTCGATGGAGATAAATCGTGGTGAAAAAAGTCGATATCTGTGCGATCACAAAAGCGACAAGTATGCACCAGAGTGCTATCGATAGCATCAATCGTTCCTCAACTGGGGCTGTGACGACGAGAGGAAGGAACCGTCAGGTCAACGGTTGACTTGGGCAGGTCAGGCTCCCCCAACACGTAACCCCCCGATCCTAGCACGAGGCGCTCTGTTTACGGGGCCGCAGGCGGGCCATTTGACGGCCACGGACGCAGCGCTGGGATTGCTAAATTCCCTTCGCGAGAAATCCGCCGTCCACCGGGATCGTGACGCCGGTAACGAACTTTGCCGCGTCCGATGCCAGGAACACCGCCGCGCCCACCATTTCGTCGAGGGTTCCGATGCGGCCCATCGGCGTGCGGCGGATAATCGCCTCCATACGCTCGGGTTGATCGAGAACCGCGGTGTTCATCGGCGTGCGGAAGACACCCGGCGCCACCGCGTTCACACGGACGCCGTGCGGTGCCCATTCCGTGGCGAGAGTCTCGGTCAACATTTTGACACCCGCCTTGCTGCAGTTGTAGGCACAGACCTGCGCGAAGCTGACGAAGCTAGTCATTGACGCGGTGTTGATGATGACACCGGAGCGTTGCTTGATCATCGTGCGGCCGAAGATTTGGTTGGCCCGAAAGCTTCCGCTCAGGTTGATGTCGATGATGCGCGTCCACTCCGATTCCGATACCTCTTCCGATGGCGCTTTCTCAAGCACACCGGCGGTAACCATCGCGATATCGACGCGGCCAAACTTCTTGACGACCTGGTCACGCAGGTTTTCGAGTGAGTCGCGGTCTTGGACGTCGGAGGTAACCGCCAGCGTCTTCGAGCCCAGCGCTTCGAGTTCCTTGGCCACGGCCTGGACCCTGTCCTCACGCCGGCTGCTCGCGACAACCGTGGCGCCGGCCTGCGCGAAACCCAGGGCGATAGCGTGTCCGATGCCTGTTGTGCCGCCGATAACGACCGCGACCTTGCCCTCTAAATCGATATGCTTATTCGCCAACGCTGCCTCCTGCCAACAAGGCATCATTATAGATGCAAGGCGTTTCTCGCAAAGGCGCAAAGTACCGCAAACCTCTCCAAGAAAGGCTTAAGGGTTGGCCTAGGGTGGCCGCCGGCCCAAATCGAGAGCGGGGAGTTCGATCCCCTAGGTTTTCCTTTGCGGGCTTTGCGGTACTTTGCGCCTTTGCGAGAAACGCCGTTAAACAACCGAAACGCAACCCGTCTAGACTAGTAGGGCATCCTTTCCGGAGTTACACATGAAAACCCGCATCGCTATCGCCATCACATTCTCACTACTCTTCATCTGGGCCCTCGCGGCCCAACGTGACCGCGTCGAAGCCGTCGAGATCGGCCGCCACAACACCGAGCTCATGCCGAAGGGCAAAGAAGCCGACGGTCTGCCGAACGACTTCATCCTGCGCAACAACAAGGTCCACGCACTTGTGTCGGGCGCGCAGCCTTTTCGCCGCGCCAACATGACCACGGAGTACGCGTTCGTCCTGCAAGGGGCGCTCTACGACCTCGACCTACGCGGCGAAGACAACGACCAGTTAACGGCTTTCCGTCCCGGCGGCGAAGGCGGTTACATGTCGTTCGTCAAGATCGCCGATGATGGCTCATCCAGCGGCGCGGCCGTTGTCGAAGCGGTTCGCACGGCCGCCAAGGGCGACGGCCTTTACACCCGGCACGAATACCGGCTCGAACAGGATTGGCAGTATCTGCTCGTGTCATCGACCTACCGCAATGAATCCCAACAAGCGAAGAAGATCACGCCCTCGCCCGTATGGAAGGGGCTCGATAGCGAGCAGGCGATCGGTGACATCCGCGTCGGCGACAGCATCGATCCCTTTGACAAGCGCGGATACGCCGTCGGCCCCGTGAAGGGCACGACCCTCGCAGCCGACGTAAACCTGCAACCTGGCGAAGAGAAGACCTTCCAGGTGCGGATGGCCGTGGCGGATTCTCCGCTCGCCGCCTACGGAGTTCTGGCCGCCGCTGCCGGCGCAACCGGCGAAGTTTCAGGAACGGCAAAGGATACCGACGGACAGCCAGCCGTTCACTCGTCGCTCGTCGTCAACATTGGCGGCAAGGCAGTCCCGCACTATCCGGATGCCGAGGGGCACTTCTCGTTCCGGCTACCCGTAGGCAACCACACCGTGAAGTTTGAAGACATCGGCCGCGACGCAGTCTCGAAGCAAGTCTCCGTTAAGAAAGATGCGACCGCTCAGTTTGATCTCGCCGTCGCGAAGGCATCCACCGTCAAAGTCGCCATCAAAGACGCCGGCGGACGGCCATCACCCGGCAAGGTTCAGTTCATCGGCGTGGACGGCACCAAGACGCCCAACTTCGGCACGGACTACCGTGCCCACGGCGGCAATCACCAGTACCAGACACATGACGGCCAAGTCACACAGCAGGTCCCGCCGGGTAAATACCTACTGCGGGTTTCGCGCGGCTCCGAGTACGACGTCGTCGAAGAGCACATTACTGTCGCCAAAGGACAGACCGTATCCGTCGACGCTACCCTCAACCGCACCGTCGACACGACCGGTTGGATCAGCACCGATTACCATGCGCACTCGACGCCCAGCGGCGACAACTACTGCAACACGACCGACCGCGTCATCAACCTGGCCGCCGAGCAAATCGAGTTCGCGCCCACGACAGAGCACCAGCGTATCTACGACTGGGCGCCGCACATCAAACGGCTTGGGCTAAGCGGACAGATCAAGACCGTTCCCGGCATCGAACTGACGGGCAGCGGACAGCACTTCAATTCGTTCCCTATCACCCCCGACCCGCTCTCGCAAAACGGCGGCGCACCGCTGTGGACCTACGACCCCCGTATCAATGCCATCGTGCTGCGGAACTGGGGCACCCCTTCTCTTACCCCCGGAGGTTCACGATTCGATACTTCGGCAAATGCTCGCGTGCCGGTAGAACCTTTCGGCGGCGGACCGGACCGCTGGGTGCAAGCGAACCATCCCAATGTCGGCGGCGTCTTCTTCGATCGCAATGAGGACGGAGTCCGCGATGGCGGTTTTGTGGGATTCGAAAAGCTCATTGATGCCGCCGAAGTCTGGAGCGAAGAGATTCTACACCTTAGCCCCATCTACGGCCGCCGCAGCGGCGCGAACCGGACCTTCGGCTGGCTGCAAATGCTCAACCAGGGCCGCCACGTCTGGTGCGTGGCTGTCAGCGATGCGCACCGCATCTTCGGCAACGGCGTCGGCGGCTGGCGGACCTACGTGCCCAGCTCCACCGACAACCCGCCGGACATCGATCACCTCGAGATCATCCGTAACTCCAAGGCGGGCCGCATGATGATCACCAACGGTCCGTTCCTCAAGGTGACGACCGCCGACGGACTCCCCATCGGATCGACCATCGTCAGCGAAGGCTTCGTCGATCTCAAAGTTCAGGTGCAAACGCCGAACTGGCTGGAGATCGATCGCGTGCAAGTTCTCGTCAGCGGACGCCAGCCCGAGCAATACAACTTTCGCAAGAGCGTGAACCCGGGCATGTTCCAAGATGGCACGGTCAACTTCGATGAGACCATTCGCGTCATGCTGCAACGCGACGAGCACTTGATCGTCGTTGCGATCGGCGAGAAATCGAATATCGAACAGGGTTGGGGCCTGAACCCCTACGGCCGCATGCACCCGGTGGCTTATACAAACCCGATCTACGTCGATGTCGACCACAACGGGTTCCAGGCGAACGGCGACACGCTGGGCCATCCGTTGATGACATCGCCCCGAGGCGACTGAGTGTCCGACTAGCTGTCTTGCGAGAAGACGAGCTCGATGGTACCCCCGATCGCAACGGAGGCGCTCTCCGCCGCCGATTGCTGATTGATCGAAATCTCCAAGTAGCCGCTGCTGCCCGCGATCACGAAGGCAATCCCGGGCGGCGCCTGAGCGTATGTCTTGGCGGTCTGCACAACCTCGATGCCGCCGGCGACGATGCGGAAGTCCGACGGCGACTCGGCAAGCAACTCCGCCGGGAAACTCGTCACGATGTTGCCGAAGCGGTCGACGTTCAGCACCTTGCCGCGCCAGCGCCCCGGTTCGACAAACGTCGGCGTCGTCCGATCCAGCCGCGCATACTCGTCGACGAGGGCTCCGATCTCAGCGGGCGGCGTGTCTTTCGCCAACCAAGCCGCTACGGGCGCGAACACATCCCTGCCATGGAAGGTGTTGCTGGTCGGTTTCAACGCCCACCGGCCGACATCGATTTCTCGCACCCGCGGTTCCTTTTCCGCTTCTAGGATCTGAGAAAAGACGCCGTTATCCGGGCCGACGAAATACTGCCCGGCGGCCTCAACCAGAATCGGCCGGCGGCTCGTTCCCACTCCGGGATCGACCACAACGACATGCACGGTCTCCGCCGGATAGAACCGGTGCGCCTGCGCCACAACAAACGCGGCCTTCAGCAAGCCGTACGAGCCCACCTCGTGCGTGAGATCAACGATGCGCGCCGTTGGATGAATCCCGGCGATCACACCCTTCATCACGCCCACATAGTGGTCTTCGCGACCAAAGTCCGTCGTCAACGTTACGATTTCAGGCCCCACGATATAATCAATACTCGCACCGTAACCCCATGAAACGCCACTATTTCGACCACAATGCTACGACTCCTGTCGCCCCTCAGGCGTTGGAGACGATGCTGCCCTACCTCAAAGGCTGCTACGGCAACGCGTCGAGCATTCACACCTTCGGGCAGGATGCACGCTCCGGCGTCGAGCGTGCGCGGAGACAGGTGGCGGCGCTCCTGAACGCCCAACCCAAGGAGATCGTTTTCACCGGCGGTGGCACCGAGGCCGACAATCTCGCGATCCTCGGCGTCGTGCATGCCTCGGCGAAGCCCGCCAAGCACGTCATCACCAGCACGATCGAGCACCCCGGCGTACTCAACGCGTGCCGTCATCTTGAGGACCACGGCGTCGAAGTCACTTACGTATCGGCCGGATCCCGAGGCGTTGTTTCCGTGGATGACATCCGCGCCGCCATGCGCCCCGAAACCGTGCTGATCACGATCATGCACGCCAATAACGAACTCGGTACGGTCCAGCCCATCGCTGAGATCGCGCAACTGGCTCGCGAGGCGGGCATCCCGTTTCATACCGATGGGGTGCAGAGCGCCGGTAAGCTTGCGACCGACGTTCAGGAACTCGGTGTCGATCTCTTCGCGCTCAGCGGACACAAGATCTACGCCCCGAAAGGTGTCGGCGCATTGTATGTCCGCAAGGGAACCGTACTAGAGCCCGTCCTATTCGGAGGGAGCCATGAGCGGGGCCGTCGACCGGGAACAGAAAACGTGCCAGGCATCGTTGCACTCGGCGAAGCCGCCGCGCTGGCCCATCGCGACCTGACTACCGAAGGCCAACGCCTGATCGGGCTACGCGATCGCTTGCAACAGGGGATTCTGGCAAACGTCGAGAGCGCCATCGTCAATGGCCACGGCGTCGAGAGAACACCGAACACCACGAACATCCGTTTCGATCACATCGAAGGCGAAGCGATGGTCATCGCCCTCGACTTAAAGGGCTTTGCCGTCTCAAGCGGCGCGGCGTGTTCAAGCGGCGCCGTGAAGCCGTCCCACGTGCTTACGGCTATCGGACTCTCAACGAATCAGGCCAAGTCGAGTATCCGTTTTTCGCTCGGACACGAGACCAACGACGAAGATGTCGACGCCCTGCTCGAAGCAATTCCACAAGTCGTAGGGCACCTGCGCAACCTCTCCCCCGCCTACGCCGGGTAACCCTAGTGGCGCACGGCTGCGCCGTGCCCCAATCAGCGTTGACTGTGCGCTACGCGCGACCTCTGCGATCGGTCAACGACCGATGCTCACCGATCCACAGAGTGTATGCGTTTCGCTTAGAGGATGGGGCAGCTCAGCGAACAACAACTTTCGCAGCCGCCAGGTTCTCAAACCGATCGTAGACCCGAACCGCGACCGTATGCTCACCGCCTTCGACCGACCCCGTCACGAAGTCAAACGACAACTCCCGCGAATCAAGCAGCCGAGTACTGGGCAATACCTGCTCCCAGTCCGCGCCATCAAGTGAGTATTCCGCGCGGCGCAGCAATGAGGCGGAATCCACGGCGGCAAACCGGACACGGATCGTTTCACCGTCCCGCTCGGCTTTGAGATCGCGAATCGCGGGGGCGGAATTATCAATCGCGAACGCCTCGCTAACCTTCGAGTAAGTCAATGCCTCGGCAGCAGGGTTTGAAGGTGAATCAGAAGCCGTGACCCAGACCCGATAGAACCCATCGGCAAACGAAGTGCCGTCCCAGTCGTGTTGGGGCTCTTCGACGTCTTCTTCGAGCATCTTCCAATTCTGTTCCCCTTCGCCACGGATTTCGACCTTGAACACAAGGTCGTCGTCGTTTTCATCATCCGCGACCCAGCGAACGCCCACTCGACCCTTCGCTGTCGTCATCGGGGCTCCCTTGGATGTGCTCGGACGAACACGCCGTACAGCAGGCTGTCCCAGCGGCGGCAGCACCAGATTCCTCGCCGTAGCGCTGCGCGGCTTCGAAGCAGCAAAGCGATAGTTCGGGGGCGTCGCCTCCAAATGCGTGATCACAGGGCGAACATTCTTGGGAAGGTAGTAGACATGGACGGCGTCGAGCAGGGGTGACGCATCGCCATTTCGCGAAAGGCGAGCCTGCCATTGCAAGAAACGAGCTTCCGGCGAACCGGCCTGGTCGCCGTCCGCCGAGTCGACGGATTCGCCCCAGCCACTCCAATTGTTCGACGGGCTCTCCAAGTTACCTGAACGCGTGCTGATGCTAATCGACGTGCCTTCGGGCAATTGGTTGTCCCACCCCAGCCGGCCCCAACGCGCGAAACCTTTCGCATCCAAGACGTCGGATTCAAACGTGCCGTTCTCGGCCAACTCCGGACCGAGTTCAAAAATCTTTCCGACATTGCTCGTGGCAAACACCGCGGCGCCCGAAGACCTTCGCAGCAAAGCCGTGACTTGGTCCGACGGCATGGTCGCAACAAGTGTCTCCAGCGTCTCGGATTCAACACGGAACAGTCGACCCTGCTCGCCCGTGCCCACTAAGACCTTGTCATCCTTGTCGAGGCCGAGCGCGTAGGCGGTTGCCGTGGCGGAACTCCAGACCTTGCGTGGCTCGCCGTCGGGCAGTATCCGATACACCTCGCTACCACCGCTCAGACGAGTCAGCAACGCCGACGGCGAAGGTGACTGCACCGGCGCCCTCTGCGGTGAACTCGAAGCTGGCGCGCCCGACGCGCCACCCTGAGCCGCGGCGCTCGCCGGCCGCGTCACCGCCGTCGCCGTGCGAGTCGGCCGCCTCGGAGCCGTGCCCGGCCGGTTACCGGCGGCCGCCGCGTAGATGCTTCCATCACCACCCAACGCAAGAGCCGTGATTTCCTTCTTCGACGACTGGTAGGCTACAAATCCCGAAGGACCGTTGCCGCTAGGAGACACCCTCAGAATCAAGGCGCTCGGATCGGTTCCCACAATCAAGTTGCCATCGTTGTCGAGCAACATCGCGCGAACGTGCGTCTCGCCCGTTTCAAAGTAAACTTCGCCCTTGCCTTCCGGCGTGACGCGGAAGATCTTGCCCTTGTCTCCGGTGGCGACGAACAGGTTGCCGCCGGCGTCGAACACCATATCCCAGATGTACTCGGCGCCGGGATCGAAGAAAACCTCATACCCCCCAGAGGGGTCGATCTTGTAGATCTTTCCGGCGGGCGAAGTCGCGGCGTAGACATTGTCTTCCGCATCGATCGCGACCGCATGCACCTCAACGTTGTCGCGCTCGAAGAACGTACTCTTGCGCCCGTCAGCGCCGATGCGAAATAGCCGTGCGCCAGGGCCGCCGCCGGCGAAAATGTTTCCTTTCGAGTCTTCCGCGAGCGTCCACAAGAACGCGGCGGGTGGCTCAAAGAGTTCGGTGAGCCGCGGCGACAACATGAGCTTGCCGTCACTGCGAACGGAAATATTCTCGGCTTTCCCTTTGCGGAAGTCGTCGAAGCTGCCTTGCTCCCAACGCCGTGTTGTTTCGGACTGCGCGGGGCAAATCAGCCCGAGGACGACCACGAGTACCACCGCACTACGTTGAAATCTCATAGGGTTCATTTAACGCGGAGCGTGATCGCGTGGCTGCCACTGACGATCCGGTCGAAGTCCATCGATGTTTGTAACAGCGCGGACTGCCCCTCGACAACCATCCGTCCGCGACTCGATTTGCGCATCACATTGAGCACTGAAACAGGGACGTTCGGCAGCGTCTTGTCATCCAGGTGAACGGTCGGCGATGGCTGTGTCAGGGTCACGTATAGACGGTTGTTCGCGGGCTCGCGGTTCAGCGCCGACACGGTTTCCGTCAAGCTCAGCAGGCGGTTGCGATCCACCGCCAACTTACGGCCACGGTCAAGAGTAGCCGCGTCGCTGACAATCAACCGCAGCGAGCCCTTCTGGGCATTCGGCGGCACCTTCATCGAAAATGATCGCGTTAGGCGCTCGCCACGATAGGGCCGCAAGACGACTGTCCCGGAAACACTATCACCGGGGCTGACTTCGCGCTGCGCCACCGACACATGCTCGATGACCGCCTTCCGCCGCTGCGGTAATAACTCAATCGATACGTCGACGCTTTCAAAAACCGGAAACTCGCCACTGTTCTTGAACAGCCTGTTGAACTTGTCGCCCACCCAGCCCGCCAGCGCCATCGGCGCGGGTACCGGCGTGTCCGCTTCGGTCTGCATCGTCTCAAGTGCAATCGCCTGGTTGCCTTCCAACGCGATGCTCCCTTTGAGCCGAAACGTCGACTCGAGCGCATAGTCGTTCAGCCCAAACATCGAATTGAAGACCGTCATCATCATGAGCGACGGCGTCCACCGTTGGTTCTGAAAAACGTTGAACCGGAACTCTTTCTCGTGAATGAGCTTGTCGGCATCTCCGAAGGTCTTGACCTTCACATGCACCGGGATCATCGTCGCCTTCTCACCCATGACGCCCATGATGCCCGAGTGGCGGTCCTGCCGAAGCGCGCCGACAATCTCGGCGGAGTTCGCAAACTTGACCGGTCGAAATGCGGAGGCGAGCACGGTCAGCACGTTGGCGGTCGCCATCGGAACTTCAATCGGTCCCATATTGAACATCGGGTGCCCGAAGGCGAGAACGCGTTTGCCATCGTTGTAGGTGACCGTCCCCAACGCCGATGCCGACGAATCGCCGGAGATCAGCACGGCCGCCACCGGCTCGCCCGGATTGAGCGCACCCCTACCGGTCGAGCGAGACGCGGACGATGAAGCACCCACCGCGCCGCCTTGCATGACACGCACACCCGACTGACGAAAGAAGCCCGCGAACGCATCCATGACCGCCGGTTCCATGCCCGCGAATGTCAGGGGCGTGTCGATCGACGTCATATACGGATCCTCGGGGAAATCAGCCCCGGACGCATTCCAAACCCGCTCTGCGAGACCGGTGTATTCCCCGCCCTGCACACTCGCCATCAAGGCCAGCGACCCCACAGCCGAGCCCGATGGAGCCGCGGCGAGCCGTGACTCAACCGGCCGACCGGAGTCAAACTCGTTGATCTCCAGCATCAAGTCGATCGGCGTGATCCCCGCGATGGCATCGGGCGAGAAGGTGCTGAAGCGTAGCGAAATCGCGCCGAGCAATTTGCCCTCGTAGTAAACCGGGCTGCCACTCATGCCGCCGGCGACGTTTGTCCGGATGGCCTTGCCACCCAGTTTCGCCATGATGATGTGCTGGCCCGGCCCCCAGATATTACGGAGCGTGCCAATCACTTCAACCGGAACCGGCTCGGGCGTAACACCCATGAATGTGGTCCAAGCCGTTGCCTTCATCCCCGGATGAACTGCATCCAGGGGCAACGTTTCAACAGGCCCGGCCTTCGGGGGCGTGGTGATGGTTTCCTGAGCGGTGGCGCCGGCCGGCAACACGATGGCGAGCACGAGAGCCGCAACGAGCAAGCCCCCGCCCGGCAAGCCGCGTTCCGGGAGAAATCCCGCCATCACAGCATCCATCCGCATCTGCCACTAAGGATATAACACCGCCCCAGGCCTCCCGAGCGGCTTTTGTGGGTTAGCTCCCCTACTCGTTGAACCCCGAGGAGACGAAAAAACAAGCCCCATTGCTAAGATAAACAGGATGAGTGAAGAAGAAGAAAAACCCTCCATCAAGGTGAAAGATAGCAGGCGCTTCTCCGCCGACGGCGAGCCCGTGGACAACCCGGATGCTTCCGAGACGCAGAAAGACGCGGCCACCGAGCCCGCCGTCGAGGCAGCCACCGAACCGGCTGAGCCGACTGAGGCTGCCACTGACTTCTCTGCGTCGTCGCAGGCGCCGCCGATTCCCACCGCGAGCTTCGAGTTGCTCATCATGTCTCTCGGGATGCAGGTCCAGATGGAACTGGCCGGACCCGAGGCCGACGATGCGCCCGCCCCGAATCTCGACATGGCTCGCCACACGATCGACCTGCTTGTGGTGCTACAGGAAAAGACGAAGGGCAACCTCACCATGGACGAATCCCGGCAACTCGATAACATGGTGACCGAACTGCGGTTCCGCTACGTGCAGCGAGTCAACGAGATCAACGCCAAGGCCAAAGGCTAGGCGGTCCGACGCGGGTGGCCCGGCCGCCAGCTTTCGGGGAATCCCTTTTGTATTCGGCATGGCGACCCAATTCCAGATCACTGTTCTCGGGTCGGGCACGAGCGTCGGCGTCCCTACGATCGGATGCTCGTGCGCGGTGTGCCGCTCCGACGACCCCCTGGATAAGCGGCTGCGGCCGTCGATCCTTGTCACGTTTTCAGACGCAGGCCAAGAGCGCAACGTCCTCATCGACACGACGCCCGATCTCCGCCAACAGGCGCTCGCCGCGGAGATGAAGCGGCTCGATGCCGTCCTTTACACCCATTCCCACGCCGACCACATCATGGGGCTGGACGACTTGCGGCCATTCAACTACGGGCGGCCGGAGCGCATCCCGATCTACGGCATGCCCGAAACCCTAGGCGACTTGCGGCGCGTGTTCCCGTACGCCTTTGAAGGGGAAGGGCGGCACCCGGGCGGTGTCCCCCGTGTCGACGGACATGAACTTAACGGCGAGGCTCTCGATCTATTCGGGATGCGCTTCGAGCCGATTCCAGTCAAGCACGGTCCGATGACGGTGATGGGCTATCGTTTTGGCAACGCGGCTTACCTCACCGACCATAGCGATATTCCCGAAGACTCGCTCGCGAAACTCCGCAACCTCGACGTACTGTTTCTTGACGCGCTCCGCCATGAGCCACATCCCATGCACACCTCGGTTGATCAAGCTCTGACCTGGGTGGACCGCCTACAACCGAAGCGGGCATTCTTCACGCACATTTGCCATGACCTGCCGCACCGCAAGACCAACGAGTCTTTGCCGCAAAACGTCCAACTCGCGCACGACGGTCTCCAACTCTCCGTCGCGCGCGCCGATTTGTAGAGAGATATTTCGTAGATAGATATGAAGGCGTACTGGGGACTCGATCAAGTGCCGGCCGACTTGCCGCCGAGCGTTGTCACGATCGGCAACTTTGACGGTGTGCACCGCGGCCACGCCGCGATCCTCCAGCACGCCTTAGAGCTAGCCGAAACACTAGGCGTGGAAACCTCAGCCCTGGTCTTCGATCCGCATCCAACGAAGGTCGTCCGCCCCACGCAAGCGCCGGCGCTGCTCTCACTACCCGCCGAGCGCCTCCAACGCTTTGAACAACTCGGCCTCGATACGGGGGTTGTCATGCGCTTCACGCCGGAAGTAGCAGCACTCACTCCAGAGCAGTTCGTGCAGCAGGTCGTTGTCGAGCGGCTACGTGCCCGCGCCGTCGTGGTTGGCGAAAACTTTCGGTTTGGGTGCCGTCAAGCAGGTGATTTCACCCGACTGCAATCCCTCGGCGCGGATCTGGGCTTCGAGGCCCAGGCTGTTCCCGCCGTCGAGATTGGCGGGCAGGTTGTCAGCAGTACGCGCATCCGAGAGGCCGTGTCCGCCGGAGACCTGCGGCTTGCCCGACGGCTACTCGGACGCCCCTTCAGTCTGCAAGGGCCCATTGTGAAGGGTTACGGCGTGGGAACCCGCGAAACGGTCCCGACGTTGAACATTAAGCCTGACACCGAGGTCCTCCCGCCAACCGGGGTCTACGTAACATTAACCTGCGATCCCGAATCCAACAGAACGTGGAAGTCGATCTCGAATATCGGGTACCGGCCCACGTTCGGTGGTGACACCCTCTCGGTGGAGACCCACGTGCTAGACGAATGGGCGGAGGTGCGGCCTGAGAGCATCAAAGTAACGCTCTTGCAGCGTTTGCGTCCGGAAAAACGATTTGACTCCGCCGACAAGCTGAAAGAGCAGATTGCGTTCGACATTGCCTCGGCGAGAAGATATCTTGAGAGACTGTCGAATCTCAAGGCCCATCCCGCCGACTAAGAAATTGACAGCGACTCATCTCACTAGGAGCTTCCGCCATGCCAACCACACTCACGCCAGGAAAACTTGAAAACCTCAAGGCACTCACCAATGACCGGGGCGTGATCGCTGCCGCGGCGATGGATCAACGCGGATCGCTGAAGAAAGCCATCGGCGGTGCCAAGGGCATCGACCCTAACGACGTGACCGACGAGATGATGTCCGAGTTCAAGATCGCCGTCTCGAAGGTTCTGACGCCGCACGCCAGCGCCATCCTGCTCGATCCGCAGTGGGGCCTGCCTGCCGCGGAAGCTCGCGACCCGAATGCCGGTCTGTTGCTCTCCTACGAAGAGTCCGGATACGACAACACGCAGCCCGGCCGGCTGCCGTTTCTACTGCCCGATGTCTCCGTCCGCAACCTCAAAGAGATGGGCGCGAACGCCGTCAAGATCCTGCTCTACTACACACCGTTCGAGGCGGATTCCATCAACGCCCAAAAGCATGCCTGGGTCGAACGAATCGGCGCCGAGTGCGTCACAAACGATATTCCGTTCTTCCTCGAATTCGTCGGCTACGATCACGAGGGCGGTGACGAGAAGGGCGTGGAGTTCGCGAAGAAGAAGCCAGCCGTCGTCGGCGGCAGCATGAAGGAATTCTCGAAAGACCACTACCACGTCGATGTGCTGAAGGTCGAAGTCCCCGTGAACTTGGCGTTTGCCGAGGGCGCGGGCGTCTACACCGGACAGAAGGCGTACACCAAGAAAGAAGCGTTTGAACACTTCCGCGAAGCAGCCGAACTCGCGGCCCGGCCGTTCATCTATCTCAGCGCCGGGGTCAGCAACGAGCAGTTCACCGAATCGCTGCGCTGGGCGGCGGAAGCGGGCGTCAGTTTCTCGGGCGTCCTATGCGGCCGCGCCACATGGAAGGAAGGCATCCCTGTCTACGGCAAGGGCGGTCCGGCGGCTCTTGAAGAGTGGATGCTCGATCAAGGCGTAAAGAACATCAACAACGTAAACGATTGCGTCAAGGCCGCCAAGCCCTGGTTTGAGTTCTACGGAGCAACCAGCCCCGACGCCTTAGCTGGGTAGGCCTACAATCCCAGCTCGCCCCGGATCGCCCCGGCTAACTCGTCAACCTTTGCCAACGGCCAGGTCACCGCGCCGCTCGCCGCGAGCAGTTCGGCGGTGTCGTCCTCCACGCCTTCGCCCAGCACGGCCGCCAGCGCCAAGCCTTCTTCACGCTGCCGCAGACGCTCGAAGACAAACGATAGTTTGGCGGCGTCGTTGACCTCATTGCGAGCCGCGATCCCATGCACGTAGGTCGTCGTTCCGTTCGGGCGGTACGAGTAGTCAAACGTGAACCGCATTCTGTGCCCGCCAAATTGGACCGAAGGATCTACCCGGAGCCCCCGCTCACCGTCCAGCAGGTAGTGCCGCCGGAAGCCGGCATCCATCGCCGCACGCAGCGCCGCCCGTGTTCCGGCGGCGGGTCCATCACTTTGGAGGGCTTCACTCTCCGGCCGGGGCGTGGCGACATAGGTGTCAAACAGCCTGTCAATCTCGACCGGGGCCTCACCGCCCCAAAAGGTCTTCGGGGTCGTCACATCGAGCGACGCTGAAAGGTTCTTGCATAACTCCGTGATGTAGCCGCCGAAGTTCTCGCCCGCAAGCCGATGTTCCTCGAACTCATCCCGTAATCCCTCAAGAAAAGGCATCTCGGCCAGAGGATGGCATTTCATGCGGCCAAACTCAGACGCGAAGCGCGCGTCGATGAGTTGTCGATCCGGTCCGTAGAGCAGCACGCCGACGTTGAACAGCTCCCCCGAAACGACATTCGGCACGTAGCGAATGAGTTGGAAGTCGTATTGCGTCAAGATCTCTCTTTTCGCCTGCATCCCGGATCTCACTAGTGCGCCACCGCGTGTTTCGACTGCACCGACCAATTCGGGAATGGGTCCCGCTCAGCGTTCTTGCTTTCTCTCACCAAATCAGCCACCCGCTTCCTGCGGGCATACAGTTGATCGAACAACCGATCGAGCGCGTCCCAATCATTATCGAACCACTCGGGTGGGATGCGCTTCGCCGCGTCGTCAAGCACATCCGGAGGGCAGTTTTCAATGCGGCTCAGCCAGGGCTGAAAATCATCGAACCCCGCGACATCCCGATACACTTCACGGCGGCTGTAGAGCCCCCGCTCCGCCGAATCGGGAAACTCCCAGTTCTGCGCATTAAAGGCGAAACCATGGTCGATCATATTCGCCGCGTAGGCCAGCGAACGAGGCGCCACGCCCGCAGATGCGTCATCCGGCAAGATCCAGCGGCTCGCGCGGTCTCTGAAGAATACCGCCTGCCGACCGTCCGCGTTGCTCACCCACTTGTCAAACACCACCATCCCGCGAAACGTCCGAAGATTGATCACAAGTTGCAGCAGCGACCAAGGTAGGTAGTCATAGACAGCTCGCTTGTGCGGGTCAACCGGGAAGCGAGAAGCGAAGTGCAAACCCGCTTCGCACTGGCGATTCTTCCGGCCGACTTCCATCGTCATCTCTGGAGAAGCCTCGATCAACTCCTCCGGCACGTCGATGATGTCCCACTTGGGCGCGGGGAGCTGCAGGTAATCCAGCAGAGTGTACGAGATCAACTCATTGACGAGAATGCGCGGATGCTGTGGGTTGTTGCGAAACTTGACGACGTAGTAATGACGGTCGTCGGCCAGCATCAAGTGGGCGTTCGCGCCGCCACGCATGCGGCGAATATGCTGGCAAGCAAGAACAGACATCGACAGTACAACGTACAGCGAAGCCCATTATAGACGATTGCTCACAATTAAAAGCTAATCAGGAATAATTATCAACTAGCAGCATGCCCCAACAGACAACTCAGAGCCGCAGGCGTCAGGCGCGGAAACCGCCTCAACGCCTGATGCCCACGAACCAGCAATCATCCATCGAGCCGAGCCGCGCGAGTAACAAGCGGTGCGAGCGCCCAAAGACCCGCCCGGGGCCCCACTAGCCCGTCGAACCTAAATAGATAAACCGCAACACAAACAGCGCCGTCAAGACATAAACCAGCCAACCAATCCGCCGGTATTCACCGCTCAGCACCTTCAATACCGTGTACGAAATAAACCCAATCGCCAAGCCACTCGCAATGCTGTAACTCAACGGTATCGTCGTCAGGGTGAGAAACGCGGGGATCGAGACGGTCACGTCATCCCAATCGATATCCCGAACCGACGACAGCATCAGCGACCCGACAACAATCAGCGCCGGAGCGGTGGCGGCCTTCGGAAGAATACCAATCACCGGCGTCACCACAAGCGCAAGCAGAAACAACAAGCCAACGACCACAGCGGTCACGCCCGACCGCCCTCCGGCCGCGACACCCGCCGCACTTTCGATATAGCTAACGACGGTCGAGGTACCCAGCGCCGAGCCCACCGTACTCGCGACGCCATCGGTCATCAGAATCCGCCCGAGACGGGGAATACGCGTCTCGCTCTTGAACAGGCGGGCTTTCTTGCCCACGGCGACCAGCGTCCCGACATTGTCGAACAAGTCGACGAACCAGAAGACAAACACGATCTCAAGAAGCCCTAGGCTAATGGCCCCGCCGATGTCCAACTCGAAAGCGGTTGCAGACAGATCGGCCCATGCATAGGACGACGGATTCCATTCCACCAGCCCCAGCGGGATCGCCATCACCGTCGTCCCAAGTATCCCCAGCACCATCGCCGCCTTCACCCGCCACGCCGTAAGCGCGCTGATGAGCAGCAGCCCAAACAATGCGAGCGCCGTTGAACCCCGCGTGAGGTCCCCCAAGCTCACCATCGTGACTTCGTGCGAAACCACGATGCCGGCATTCTGCATGCCGATCAGCGCCAGAAACAACCCAATGCCCGCCGCGACGGCCGCGTGTAGGCTCGCCGGAATCGAACGAACAATTGCCTGTTGCACCCCCGCCGCTGTGAGGACGAGAAAGATGAGTCCCGACAGGAACACCGCCCCGAGGGCCGTCTGCCAGGGGACGTCCATGCCGAGGACCACCGTGTAAGTGAAATAGGCGTTGATGCCCATGCCGGGCGCGAGCGCAATGGGATAGCGCGCGACCAGCCCCATCATCAAACTGCCGAGCGCGGCGGCCACACAGGTCGCGACACCCACACCGGTGACGGGCATACCGGCATCGCGCAGGATCGCCGGGTTGACGAAGACGATGTACGACATCGTCAGAAACGTGGTCACACCGGCGAGAATCTCGGTGCGCCAGTTCGTACCGAGCGCTTCGAATTCGAAGTACCGCTCAGCTTTTCGGATCAAACTCATGGGGACTACTTTGCGGAATGGGCTCTAGCGAGTCGCGGACGGTATCCGTGCCCGCGAAAATTGGGGACTGTACCAAGCGCCGTGCTATTCGGTGCTTTGTTTGCCACGGTCACAAGCGGCGCGCCGTGGACTGTCCCCATTTTTCACCTTGTTTCGCAGCCTTCAGGCGTTGACGGCGACGGCTTCGGACACCATATCCGACACGGGATTGATCAGCGGTTCGCGCGATTCATTCGACGGAAGCGTCGTCAGCATCACGAAAGTCATCTCGGTCTCAGGGTCGGCCCAGAACAGTGTCCCCGTCGCACCAGAGTGCCCGAACGTCCGGTTCGAGCAGCCCTTCGCGAACGACCCCGGCGCAACACCGAACCCGATACCCCAGGGCGGCAGGTCCCCATTCTGATTGAGGACCATCGAGCGCGCTGTGTCAGGCTTCAAGACGCGGTCGTCGGGATGCAGGAAATACTCCAGCATCTTCGTCAAGTCGCTGCCCGTCGAGTGTGCCCCGCCCCACGGAGCGCCGAGGTCACGCCAATAGAGGCTGTTCCAGTCCCAACTGCTGTTGTCGCCGCCGCCGTAGAGCGCGGGGGCCGCGTCAATCTGCGACTGCGCCGTCTCGGGTATCTTGAACTCGCCCAGCCCGAGCGCGGTGTAATTCATCCCGAGCGGCGTGAATACAACTTCCTTGAGAAATGCGCGGAAAGGCTTCTTCGTGATGCGCTGCGCCACTTCCGACGCCAGCAGCAGCCCCATGCTCTGATACTTCTGCTCGGTGCCAGGCTTGAATAACAGCGGCGTCTTGATGGCAAGCTTCACGAACTCTTCGAGTGGCTCGTGGCGTTTGCGGAGTTCGACATTCTCGGGGAGTTGATCCGGCAGTCCCGAGGTATGGCAAAGAATGTCCTTGATCGTGATAGCTTCACGACCGTCGCCTGTGAACTCGGGGATAAACTTCTGGACCGGATCGGTAAGCGCCAATTCGCCACGGTCGGCGAGGACCATCATCGCGACGGCGGTCATCGGCTTGGTGATCGATGCCAGCAGAAAGACCGTGTCGGCGTTATCCTTGGCCGTGCCTAACCCCTGCGCGAATCGTGCATCGCCGCGTCCTACCGTCAGGCTGGCGGCGGTCAGCTTGCCATCGTCCACCCATTTCTGGATATGGGCCGCAGCCTCGTCAAGCTTAGCCCCGTTAAGCGTGACCGCTTCGACTTCAGGCTCCGGCTCGGGCGACGAGCAGGCCGTGCTCAATCCCAAGGCTCCCAGCGTTTGATAAAGAAACAGGCGTCGTTGCATTGTCTTTACACTTCTCCCAAAACGAGTGAATCATAGCACGGGCGCTTCATGGATCCGTCCGAAAGAGGACGCGCAGAGCCCAGTAGTGACGAACACTCGTGTTTGTCCTTGTCATTGTTCGCGGCCGGCGGTTGCGACCGAACGTCCGCCGCAGTATAACTGAAGGTTACTTTCAAACCGAGCCGCGCGACTGGCGAGTGAGAGTGGAACCAACCACGATGGAGCGCGGTGTGAAGAATAGCCGTTCGCCTGGGCACTCTCGATTGTGAGCCCAGGCTTTTTTTATTGGAGAACCGAACCGATGACATCCCACCGCGACCTGCTCAAGCAGAATGACCCTGATATCTACAACGCCATGCTGGGCGAGGAAGCCCGCCAGCGTAGGGGCATCGAGCTGATTCCTTCCGAGAACTACACCTATCCGGAAGTGCTCGAGTGTCTCGGCTCGGTCTTCACCAACAAGTATTCCGAAGGCTACCCCGGTCGCCGCTACTACGGCGGACAAGAGTTCACCGACGTCATAGAGACCATCGCCCGCGACCGCGCCAAAGCGCTGTTCCGGGCCGAATACGCCAACGTACAGCCGCTCTCCGGCTCGCCGATGAACCAGGCCGTCTACATGGCGTTTCTGAAACCCGGCGACACCGTTCTCGGCATGGATCTTTCCCATGGCGGCCACCTGACCCACGGCGCGCCCGTTTCGCATATGGGCAAGATCTACAACTTCATCCGCTACAAGACCTTCCCGGAAGAAAAGGGCCGCATCGACTTCGACGCCCTGCGCGCGACCGCCCTCGAAGCCAAGCCGAAGATCGTGTTGTGCGGCTACTCGTCCTATCCGCGCGATTACGACTACGCCAAGTTCAAGGAGATCGCCGATGAAGTCGGCGCACTCACCATGGCCGACGTCTCGCATATCGGCGGACTGATCGCCGGCGGCGCGATGCGCAATCCATGCGACGCCGGGTTCGACTTCGTCACAACGACGACGCACAAGAGCATGCGCGGTCCCCGCGGCGGCATGATTGTCGCCAAAAAGAAGTACGCGAAGGCACTCAACAAGTCGGTCTTCCCCGGCTTACAGGGCGGACCTCACATGAACCAGGTCGCCGGTGTCGCCGTTACCCTCGGCAAGGCACAGCAACCCGAGTTTCAGAAGTACTGCCGGGAAGTTCTGACCAACGCCAAGGTGCTCGCCGATGCACTGATGGAGCAAGAGGCCAAACTCATCACCGGCGGCACAGATAATCACATGATGGTCATCGACGTCGTCTCAAGTTTCGGGATCGACGGCCGCGTGGCCGAAGAGACCCTCGACGCGGTCTCCATCACGACGAACAAGCAGATCATCCCCGACGACCCCAACCCGCCGCTACGGCCCAGCGGTGTTCGCCTCGGCACACCTGCCGCCACGACACGCGGCATGGGAGAAGACGACATGCGCCGGCTCGCCGGCTGGATGGTCAGCGCCCTCAAGAACCACGGCGACGAAGCCAAGCTCACCTCCATTCGCGGCGAAGTCGAGGAGATGTGCACCCAGTTCCCCGTCCCAGGAATCTAGGGAATCGGTGGCGTCTCAGCTTGGCCGACGTCAAGCCGCTCCTGAAAATGCCGCGAGAGCCATTGTCCGATATTCAGAGTGCATGATGAGAACTCGACGCTCTCCAACCGCCTTCAGGCGGTTTCCGCGCGAAGCGCGCGTAGGCCGGTCATTTATGGCCGGTTCCGCCCCCTCGCTCTCGCCTCAGGGCGCTTTAGCGTCCTTCCCGGTACCGGCTTGAGCCACCCAACGAAACACGAGGGTGCCGATGCCAGCAGAAACAGAGGCGCGGATGTAAATCCGCGCGTTCGCGGGCGAAGCCCGCAGAAACCCTAAGCGATCGCGATATCGCCGGCTTCGCGCTTGTGGCCCATCACGCACTTGATCGATCGCTGCAAACGCCGGAAGATCTGCTCCGGTGACTTGGTCGCGTCGATCTGCGTGAAATGGTAGCGCTCGGCCATCTCATCGAGAGCCTTAATCACGCGCCGCTGATACTTCACGAAACTCTCGTAACGATCCTTGCCGATCGGAACGTCCATGCCGCTTTCCCAGTACTCGAAGGCGCCACGGCCGACGACAACACGCGCCACAAGATCATCAATCTCAGCGCGCAGGTAGTAGATCGCATGCGGAACCAAGGCGATCCCGGCGACCTGCTCGATCCACCGGCGGTCCTGCCCACGGGCGATGGCCCGCGCCACCATCGAGAAGATATAGCGGTCGGTCAGCACAACGAATCCGGCACGCAACGCGGGTATGATCTCGTTTTCCAATCGATCGGCGAAGTCCGTCGTGTAGAACAGCGTCATCGTCGTCGGGCCGAGCGTGTGCCCTTCCTTAGCCTGCTGGATGCCTCTCTTCGTGAGCGCCGAGCGCGCCATGCCAGTGTCGATCACGGCGTGGCCTTCCTGTTCCAGCCAGAACTTTAGTTGAGCGACCTGGGTCGACCGGCCCACCGAATCAGGCCCCTCGATCACGATCAGCTTGCCACGCAGCTCCGAGCAATCGACGCCCGAGAGCGGCTCGTCGTAGAACTCAAGCGGTACGCGTCTGGAAGCCATGCTCTCCTCCCGCCGGGACGCGAAGAACACCGTCCTTGAGGCTTTCGCCTATCTGCTGGATGGCCACCTCACGCATCTGCTGCTGCTGATCTTCGATCGACTGCGTGGCATCGATCACATGAAAACCGACTTCCTTGGTCATTGCTTCGTACTCGTCCAGAATGCGGCTCTGGAAAATCCGGAAGCTCTCCTCGCTGTCGCGGCTCAAACCAAGGTCCATACCCGCTTCGTAGAACTTGAGCGCCGCCCGGCCGCGCAAGATGCGGTCCAGCGCAACATCGAGCGGCACACGGAAATAGAACGCGATGCTCGGCCGTACCGCGAAGCTATACAAATTGCGTACCCAGCGGCGGCTCACGCCTCGAGCCACATCTCGGGCAAACGCCGTGAACGCATAGCGGTCCGCGCAAACAACGGCACCGGCCTTGAGCATCGGAACCAAGTAGCGCTCGGAACGGTCAGCGAAATCCGTTGCGTGGATGAGGCTGAACGTCGTCGGGGTGAACATCTGCTTCTTCTTGCCCCGGCGAGTCGTGCCACGAACGAGCGAAGAAGAGTTCCACTCGCTGAAGGCCACGGCGATATCCTGCGACCGCAACCATTGGTTCAGCAGTGCGAGCTGCGTGGATTTGCCTGAGCCGTCGATGCCTTCAACGACAATGAGTTTTCCGCGGTGACGGTTAGGAAGGAATTTCGCCATCTGGTAACAGGGTCAAACGGGTAATATAACATTCCATGCCGAGCCCGCATATATCGCAACGACATCATGGCGGTGCCTTGGCGTGCTTCGACCACCAGGTGGCCGGGAATGCCTAGCTACGGCGCCGTCGATATCGGCAGCAACTCGGTCAGGATGCAAGCGGCCGAGGTCGTACCCGGTGGTCCCGTGCGCGTTCTTGCGGAAGACCGGCAGGTCACGAGGCTCGGCGATTCCGTTTTTGCCGAGGGTCAAATCAATGACGAAGCGGTCGGGCTAACAATCGACGTCCTCTCCAGAATGGCGAAGACATTAGCTGACCACGGGGTCGACAAGGTCCGCGCCGTGGCGACAAGCGCCGTCCGCGACGCCAGAAACCAGAAAGAGTTTCTCGCTGCCGCCCGCGCCGCTTTGGGAACAGACGTCGACGTCATTTCCGGTCAAGAAGAGTCGCGACTCATCCACCTGGGCGTCGAGAGCAAGTGGCCGCATCCGAAGGACGACATTCTCATCGTCGACATCGGCGGCGGTAGCGCCGAGCTAATTCAGGGCCATGGCGGACATTGGAAGGCCGCCTTTTCAAAGCCGTTGGGCGCAGTTCGCCTCACCCAGACGTTTCTGAAAGACGACCTGCCAACCGAGCGGCAGCTTCATCAACTCGACGAATACATCGAAGAGAAGCTACGGCCCGTCGTCGAAGCCTTTGGGTCGGACCGGCCGCGCCGCACAATCGCCACCGCCGCGACCGCATCCGCAGTAGTGTGTGCGGCCCACCGCGTTCCGCGCTCGCGCCGAGAACTCGTCGACCGAGTGCGCATCTCGAAAGCCCAGTTGAGCCGGCTCTATGAGAATCTCTCGCGACGCAACCTGGAAGACCGCCGCCTCACGCCGGGGATCGGCCCACGCCGCGCGGAAGTGATCATTGCCGGCTGCGCGGTGCTTCGCCGCGTCCTCGACGATTTCAAGCTTCCGTCGCTCTACTACTCTCGCGCCGGTTTGCGTGACGGGCTCATCGCGGACCTGGCCCAAGAAGATGCCGAAGCTCGTTCGTCGCGGCTCGACGACGACCGCCGCCGCGTCGTCCGCGAACTCGCGCGGCACTACGGTGTCCCGCTCCGCCACGCTGACAAGGTGGCCGCCATGGCCGTTACGCTTTTCGAGTCCCTGCAACCCCTCCATGAGCTACCGGGGTCGGCGGGCCGTTATCTCGAAGCAGCCGCCTATCTCCACGACATCGGACACTTCGTCAGCGACTCGCGCCACCACAAACACTCGTACTATCTTGTAGCCAATTCCGACTTGGCGGGCTTCACGGCGCGCGAGCGAATGTTGGTGGCCAATCTTTGCCGCTACCACCGCAAGGCGTTGCCGTCGGCCAACCACGACAACTTCAAGGCTCTCACCGACGACGATAAGCGAATGGTCGAGCGATTGGTTCCCGCACTTCGCTTGGCCGACAGCCTGGACCGCAGCCGCGAACAGCGTGTTTCAGATGTACGGGTACGCGTGCGACGGTCGCGAGTCGAACTACAACTCGTCGCACAAGAAGAAGTGGACTTGGAGCAATGGGCCGCCCAACAAGTTGAGGGGGCTTTCCAGCAGATGTATGATCGCCGCCTGGTTGTCCTCCAGAACGGCGCTTAGCTCCAGGTTCGTCGCTTACCACGTTCGCGACCGCCGTGCCGGGGACGGGAAGACGAGGAAGACGGGATCTACAGCCCCTCAGAAGCAGCGACTGAGTTATCCCTTTGACAAACGCAGGCGTCGTTCGCCGCACAACGGGCAGAAGGTGCCTATGTCGGGAATCCGTTGATGACAGTGCTGGCAGTCTGCCACCGAAATCGCTTGGGGGCTAAGGTACCGCTTCGCGACCAGCCACACGACAAGTCCAGTCAGAGCGACCGGCAACACCCCTCCCAGTAAAGCCATGAGAAGGATGATAATCTCCTGCACCCCGAGACCGTACTCTGCCATGTCGTCCTGTACCTAAGATCCCCTTCGCTCGGGTTTCCTGTACCGACTGTAACCGTGAAATACTTTCCGCAACTCTTGCGGACAGCTATTCTTCCGTCTCTTCGACGGCTTCTTCGGCCGCTACAACGGGTTCCGGATCCTTCGGATCGAGGTCAACAGGAATCTCGCCAACCCGAATCTCTTCCATCGCAATCTTCGTGGGCTTGCGCGACGTGGTCGAAATCGTAGGACGCGCACCAGCTTGCAGTTGGCGGGCCCGGCGAGAGGCGGCGATGATGAACCGGTAGACGCCTTCGTTCTCGTCGTTCGGAATGAACCACGGTTGATCAGGCGGTTTCACCCAACCTTCGTCGCCTGGTCTTAGCTGAACTACTTCTTCGCTCATATCTTTGTTCCTACCTGGAAGGTGTCCAGTATCGATTCAATCCGGTCCGCCATTTGCTTCTGGCGGCAACGTTCCCCGACGAGGATGCTTCGGAGTTGCTCCAACGTCTCGTCGAGCCGGTCGTTCACGAGAACGTAGTTGTATGCGGCGTAATTCTCTACTTCCCGCGCGGCCTCCCCCAATCGCCGCTCGATCACGTCGTTCGAGTCCGACGAGCGATTGCGAAGCCGTTTTTCCAGTTCTTCTCGGGACGGCGGGAGAATAAAGACGGTGACTGCTTCCTGGAGCCGCTCCATTAATTGTCCCGCACCTTGTACGTCAATGTCCAGGAGCAAATCATGGCCGCGTCCCCGCGCCTGTTCGAGCACATCGGTCGACGTTCCGTAGTAATTCCCAAAGACCTCCGCCGACTCAAGCAAGTCGCCGCGGTCGCGCATCGCCAGAAACTCTTCTTCCGAGACGAACCGATAGCTCTTGCCTGCTTCGTCGTCCGGCCGCGGCTGTCGCGTCGTTACCGAGGTCGAAAAGTCCAACTTGGGGTCGCTATTGACCAAGTTGCGGGCAAGGGTAGACTTACCGGAGCCCGACGGGGCCGAGATGATTAGGACAACACTCACAGCTTAGGATTATTCCAGATTTAGCGCCTGCTCGCGAATCTTGTCGATCTCACCTTTCAACCGCACGCCAATCTCGCTAACCGCGATCCCTGCATGGCCTAGTGGCGCGCTCTTTGAAAGAATCGTATTCGTCTCGCGATTCAGTTCCTGCGCGATGAAGTCAACCTGCTTGCCGATCTCGCCATCCCCGTTGATCAGTTCGGCGAAGCGCTCCATGTGTGACCGGAGCCGCTGAATCTCTTCGCTGATGTCGGCGCGGTCGGTCAGTATCGCCGCTTCTTGCAGGATTCGCTGCGGCTCGACTTCGACACGGTCCAGCAGTTCGGTGAGCTTCTCTTCCAGGCGCTTCTGGAAGTGTTTCACCGTGTCCTCGCGGACAGTGAGCAACTCTTCCACCGCATTCCCAATGTTCTTCACGCACCTGTTGAGATCATCGACGATCCCCGCACCCTCGACCTGCCGAGTCTCGTTGAGAGCCTTGAGTCCATCCACCAGAGTCTTGTTGAGAGTCGTTTCGACAAGGGCGCGTCGCTCGCCATCGAGTTCGCCGGATACAAGCGTCACCGCGCCGGGAACACGCAACAGTGTGTTCAAATCCGGCTCGGCCACGATCTTCTGCTGCTCGGCAATCTCGCGGAACGCGGCCACATAACCTTCGACCAGAGCGCGGTTCACACGGGTTTCCTGAACCGGGGCATTCCAGTCCAGAATGATGCCGAGTTGCAATTGTCCCCGGCGGACATGCTCTTTCGCCACCCGGCGAATCTGCGGCTCAAGCGAGTCGAGTTCCGGCGGCATGCGGATCTGCATGTCCATGAACCGATGATTCACGCTCTTGAGCGTGATCGTCATCGAAAGGTCGTCGGTCTCCGCCCGAACGCGGGCGTAACCTGTCATGCTTCTTGCCATTGTTCCAACTACCCCGCCACCTGCCCGGCCGACTGCAACTTCGACAACCGCCGGTACAACCCACAACGGTCCAACAACTCCTCGTGATTCCCTTGATCGACGATTCTCCCGCCATCCATCACAAGAATCCGGTCAGCGCTGCGTATCGTCGACAACCGATGGGCGCTCACAACCACCGTCCGGCCCTCCATCAGGTTAGCGAGCGCGCGCTGCACCAGCATCTCCGACTCGCTGTCGAGATGCGAAGTAGCCTCGTCAAGAATCAGAATCGGCGCGTTCTTGAGAATCGCCCGAGCGATCGCGATTCGCTGCCGCTGCCCGCCACTCAGTCGATGTCCGCGCTCGCCGAGATGCGTCTCGTAGCCCTCCGGCAAAGCATCAATGAACTCAGCCGCAATCGCGGCTTGCGCCGCCTCGGCAATGGCCTCTTTCGAAATATCCGGACGGCCGTAAGCAATATTGCGCGAGACCGTTTCGTCGAACAGGAACGTCTCCTGTGACACCATCGCGATCTGGTCACGCAGCGAGCTCAGCCGCAACGACCGTAGATCATATCCATCGATTCGAATCTCGCCCGACGACGGATCAAAGAAGCGCGGCAGCAAATTCATCAGTGTGCTCTTGCCCGCGCCGGAAGGGCCGACCAATGCCAGCACCTCACCCCGCCGAACCGTGAACGATACATCCGACAACGCCTGCTCCGCCGTTTCTGGATACCGGAAGCTAATGTCGCTGAACGTGATCGAGTCCGAGAAAGCCGGCATCACAACCGCGTCCGCCGCCTCGCGAACATCGTGCGGATGGTCTCGATATTCCAAAATTCGCTGCGCCGAACCAAGAGCCTGCTGAAAGATGTTGTAGATCCCCGCAAGCCGTTTCACCGGCTGATAGAGCATCAGCAACGCGATGATGAACGTCGTAAACTGGCCGGGTGTCATCTCGTCGGCGCGAATCTTGCCGCGGGCATAGGTCAGCAAGCCCACGATGGTGAGCGCGCCGAACATCTCGATCAAAGGGGTCGCAATGCCCTGTTGCTTGACGTAGCGCAAGCTGTCGCGAAAGACGTTTTGTGCGGTCTCATGGAAGCGGTCCATCTCGAACTGCTCCATGCTGAACGCCTTCACGATGCGATTGCCGCTGATCGTTTCCTGCAGGATCTGCGTCAGCCGCGCCAAGTGATCCTGGGCGCTGCGCGTCGTCTTCCGGATACGCTTTCCGATCCGCGCCGTCGGCAATCCCACGAACGGAAGCACCGTCAGACTAATAGCCGCCAACTGCCAATCGGTCTGAATCAGCACCCACAGCAACGCGATCAGCGTGAACCCTTGCCGCAGCAGATCCGCAAGGATGTGCGACATGGCGACCTGAATCTTTTCGATGTCGTTGACGAGCGACGAAATCAACCGGCCCGTGTGCGTCTTCTGGAAGAACGCGGGCGACTGATTGAGGACAACGCCATAGACTTCATTCCTCAGGTCGCGAACCGCGGCGAGCCCCACGTAATTCACGAAATAGGCGCCCAGGTAATTGCAGATTCCCTTGACCAGGAACACCCCGATGATGCCGAACGCGACGACGGACCAGATGTCGTCAACGCCCGACGGCAACAGGTCATTTAGCGAGAGCTGAAAGTCCGTGAACGGAATCTGATACAGCGGAACCGGACCGGGCGTCGCGCCGGGATTAAGGATGCGGTCAAACACCGGCTCGGCGAGAATCGCCACCAAGCCATGGCAAGCCCCCACCAGCCCCATCAGTAAGACGGAGATCACCAGCCGCGGCGCATAAGGCCGCGTGAATCGTAGCAACTGAAGTAGCTCAGTCATCGCTAGTGAAAAATGGGAGACTGTATCAAGCGCCGCCTGCTCCAGTCGTTGCGCGTAGTCATTCCAAGAGGCGCGCCGTGGACTGTCCCCTTTTTTTCACGCCGTCTCATGGATTGACTCCGGCGTTTGAACCGAGAGCCGCTCGCGCCAGCACATCATCAATCGCCTTCTCGACCTGAGAACCCTCCACCGACAGAATACAGCGCGGCTCATCGAACTCGTAACAACGATCTCCCTTGCAAGGCTTGCAGTCCCACTCCGTTTCAACAACCGCGCTCACCGTCCGCCACGGCCCCCATATCCGGGAATTCGACGAACCAAAAATCGCCACCGTCGGAATACCGAACGCCGCCGCCACATGCGCCGGACCTGAATCGTTGCCCACGAACAACCGCGCCCCCGCGATCAGCGACTTCAGTCCGCCCAGAGTAAGATTGTCGAGACAGGTGAAATCACCGAGCCCCGAAAACAAATCACCCCGACCGGGTGCCGAAATAAAGACCGGCTCAAGACCACACCGCTTCTCGATGAATTCTCCGATCGCGCGGAAACGATCCAACGGCCATTCCTTCGTCGCGAATAGCGCGGCAATGTGCAACACCGCATAGGGCCGATCACGGCGCTGCGGTTCGGCATGCAGCTTCGCACGCGGCACGTCCGCCACGGGAACGCCGAGGTGAAAGATCGCCGAAGCGAGATGCTCAGCTGTGTGAACCGGCGCGTCCTCGGCAAGGCCCAAAACCTTCTGCGCCCGCGGGATCTTAGTCCCGTAAGCAAAACTCTCCCGCGCATGAGCGAACCCGGCGCGAAACCGCGCACCCGAAAGAGCCGTGCAACGCGAGGTCCAGGTCTTCGCGTACAGATCAAGGCAAAGCGCCGGCTTCAACTTTCGTATCGCCCGCAACGTACGAAATGCCGGCCAGCGCGAGCCCTCATGAATCAACTCGCTCGATACATCCGCATTGCCGTCAAGCAGCCCCCGAAACGACGCAGCAAGCACTAGGGTGATCCGCAAATCCGGCCGCGCCTGTTTCAGCAACGAGAGTGCGGGCGTTGTGAGGACAATATCCCCCAGTGACCGCAACCGCAGCACGACGACGTTCGCGCCTTCGGGTAGATCGGAAACAATGCCGGTCGGCATAGAGGGGGCGGCGAGAGCCGATACGGCAGCTTCAGGCCGGAGCGGAGCTAGCCGCGAGCTTTTTCGACGACCTTCAGAAACTGTCTAGCGGTCTCTTCAATCGCGGCATAGTCGCCCGACTTCAGGGCCTTCTTGCTAACCATGTCGGAGCCCACCGCGATCGCCGAAGCCCCGGCCTTAAAGAAATCGGCGGCGTTGTCGAGGCTCACTCCTCCGGTCGGCACCATGTGGACCTGCGGCAGCGGTGCCTTCAGGGCCTTGAGGTAGCTCGGTCCGCCCATGCTGCCGCACGGGAAAATCTTCACCATGTCGGCACCGGCTTCCCAGGCGGTCATCACTTCCGTGGGCGTCAAAGCGCCGGGCATAATCGGCTTCGAATAGCGCCGGCACATCTCGATCGTCTTCACGTTCAGCGAGGGCGTTACGAAAAATTCAGCACCCGCAAGCATGCAGGCGCGAGCCGTTTCCGGATCGAGAACAGTGCCTGCTCCCAGCACGATCTTGTCGCCAAATTCGTCAGCCACCTTCTCCAGAACCTTGATGGCTCCCGGCACGGTCATGGTCACTTCCAACGCCCCAATGCCGCCGCGGTAGACCGCTTTCGCCGCCTCGATAGCTTGGTCGGCTGAATCCGCTCGTACGATCGGTACAATCCCGATCTTGAGGATCGAGGCTAGTGTTTTCTCTTTTGCCATAATGACGGGGCGCGGGCAGGGCTCCCAAAACAGCGGAACCGGCCTGCTCGTTAACTTTCAACGATATCAAAGTTGCGGCCAGAACCCATGAGCTTCCAGACGAAATCTCCCATCGACGGACCCGGCGTATATCCCATCGTGGAACGCGGCAAAGACCTCCAGCATCTCTCTTTTCAGGTCGTGGAGCTCGGTGGCGCGCTGCGTGAGTACACCGCCGAGAGCGGTGACGAAGAACTCGCCGTCGACTTCTATTCCGGACCCGTGCGCGTTGAAGTCACGTCGGCGAGCGGCAATCTGACGGTCGAAACCCGCGCGCGCGCCTCCATCAAAGAACCCGGCGAGATGCTCTACGTCCCGCGCGACGCCACCCTGAAACTGACGCTGCTCGATGGCTCAGGCCGCGTCAGCATCGCCGGAGCCGAAGGCAAACCCGGCGTCGCGCCTCAGATCATCACCCGCGAACAGGTCGAGACCAAGCCCGTCGGGAAAGAAAACTGGCATCGCACTCTGCACACCTACATTGCCGACAACATCGACGCCAATCGCCTCATCGCCGGCGAAACCGTGAACGACCCCGGAAGCTGGTCAAGCTGTCCGCCGCACAAACACGACGCCAATAACCCTCCCGGAGAAGTCCCCATGGAAGAGGTCTACTTCTTTCAGGTCGCCCCAAAGGAAGGTTTTGGGTTCATGCGCATCTACACCGATCCCGATGACCCCCGACCCGCCTTCGACCACTCCTACGCTGTCGAAGACGGCGACACCGTCATCATCCCCCGCGGATATCACCCGGTCGTCGCCTTCCCGGCCTATACGTTGAACTACACTTGGATCTTGGCTGGCGAAGGCCGCACGTACGGCGCTTGGGCGGACGATCCGAAGTACGCCTGGATCAAAGAAGCCTAGCTGCGACTTCGCCCGACAACCATACTGTCCGTAACCTTATGTCCAGCCCCGGCGAATTATCAGGTGGTGCGGTGGGTAAGGCGCTCGATCAGAATTCAGGCACTGCCAAGCCCGATCCGCCGAAGGACAAACATGACGCCGAACGGTTGCGTGTCCTCATGCAGGGCTATCAGCAAGGTGACCGCGACGCCACCACCGAGTTGGTCGAGCGCATCTCGCCGATGCTGCTGCGGTTCCTCGCCGGACCGCTGCAAACCAGGCCCTTCGCCGAGGACATGTTACAGGACTGCTGGCTGCGCGTTCACAAAGCGCGCCACACCTATCGTTCGGACAGCCCGGTCCTGCCGTGGATCTTCGCAATCGCCCGCCACACCCGCGTCGATGCGTACCGGCGGCGGCGTAACATCGACGCGAAGGAATCTTCGTTCGAAGAGAAGCCAGCCACATTCGAGCCGGTCGCTGAGCCGGTCCGGTCACCGGACTTCGATCTCTGGCGGCTGGTCGCCCAGTTACCCGAGAGTCAGCAGCTCGTGATTCGCATGTTGAAGGTTTCCGGCATGAGCCTGGAGGAAGTCGCCAACGCTACCGGTACCAGCGTCGGCTCGGTCAAACAGAAATCGCACCGCGCGTACGAGAAGCTGAGAGTACTACTCGGCCACGGGAAGAAGAAGTAATGACGTGTTCTGAAGTCGGACAGCATCTGCATACGACCGTCGAGTCAGACTCGACGGCTCTGCCGGCCTCCGTCCGCGAGCACCTGAAGAATTGCGCGCCATGTCGTGAGATTTGGGATTTCCTCACCGGCCGCGAGACATCGCCGCCTATCTCCGCCGCGCTGCAAGAGAAGATCACCGGTTCGGTCGTCGATTCCCTCGAACCAGTCAAGCCGCTGACCTGCGCCTGGAAGCTCGCTCTGGGCTTCTTCTGCATCTTCGCCTTGATGTCTTTCGGCTTCGTCGCCGTTTCAGGAATTCAGGGCGCCATCGGCATGGGGGTTATTCCTTTCACGGTTGTGCTCGGCCTCACCGGAGTAGCCGCCTTGCTGGTGGCCATCACTCTCAGCCGCGAAATGGCGCCCGGCTCACCCCGGTTGTTGTCACCCACCGTGTTGTTCTTTGGGCTACTGGCCGTGCTCTTTTCCGCGGTGGCACTACTCTTCCCTTGGGAGCCCGACCCGAACTTCCTAGCGCACACCTGGCATTGCTTCAGCCACGGCCTGATGGTCTCGGTTCCGGTCGCGGTCTTGGCCGTATTACTGCTACGCCGCGGATTCGTCCTCTCGATGGAAGTCGCGGGCGCAGGCGCGGGAATGCTCTCGGGGCTCGCCGGCATGAAAGTGCTTCATTTCGGCTGCACCATGTACAGCGCTCCGCACGTCGCCGCCGCCCACTTCGGCATCGCCGTAGCCGGAGCCCTCATCGGCTACTGCCTAGGCCGCTTCGTCCCCCACCTCACCTCCCGCCCCGGCTAACCAGGACGAGCTCAATCATCACCCACCGCCACTCAGAGCCGCAGGCATGAGCCTGCGTTGACCAGCCTCGACCTACTCAATCCGGACCAAAACCAGGGAACGAGGCGCGGGTGTCAACCTGCGCGTCCGCCGGTGCCGTCCGCGGAAATCTTCGACCAAAGGCCGACCACGCCGCAGCGAGCACCCGTAGCGCGGTCCCCGCTCTTGGGGTCCGCGGGGTTTCCTTCGTCCCTGCAACGGCATTCCGTGTCCCTCTTTTCTTTGTCTCACCCGTGGGGTTCACTCCAGGTTCTTCCTGTCCACTGGCGCGTCTACTTCTACACCGGCCCAACAGCGATCGTCACATCCTCGCGGCTACGAAACACCGCGCCGTCACCACAGTCCACTTCGATCACAATCGAAACCATGTCGCCCGGTGTCACCCCAGCCGGCACCACGGCATTCACCTGATACACGCCCACACCATCTTGTCAGGAACAGGCAGAATCGCGTTCCCCTCGCCGTCAAACCCGGGCGCATCCCCCGTCCCGGGCGGGTCGGGGACCGGCCCTAACCCGTGCGCCCAAATTGTGATCACACGTCCGGCCGCAGCCGGTTTCGCGGGCGTCTCCCCCAGCGTTCCCTCCACCTGCGCAAAGCTCCCGTCAAGGTTCTGGACAATCGCCCGACCCGGCCCATAGTCAAACGTAAAGATACCGGGCGAAGCCAACGCCGCGTCCACCGAGCCCGAGCTCACATCAAGGTCCCACGGCGCTTGAACGTTTGCTTGGTCAAACGACCCGGCGAACGCCCCAAACAAGCCCGCCTCTTTTCCGTCGAACGTCACCGAAAAACCGTCAAGGTTCATCGGCAACGAAACGCTTCCCGCCTCAACCGTCTCTTCAACAAACGAACCGAACACCGCCACCACCGATCCCGGCGAGATCAACGGCTCATACCCCGCCGCATCCAGCACACCCGACACTTCATGCGCCGCCGACCTCACCACCAGCAGGCTCGGCACCTTCGTAATCGTCACACCCGATATGACGACAACACCCTCCGCGTTGACCATCCCCATTCCTGCCTGCACGCCCTTGCGGCCCGACGACGGCGTCAGCGGCTACTGATTCTTGCTCACCGCAACCGACAGCAAGCACGCGTTGATTTGCAAATCTTTCTGGAAAGTGGCTCGAGACACGAGACACGAGACACGAATCACGAAACACGTCCCAGAGTGAGTGCGGTCACGGCGGACAAAAAGATAAACTCCCATACCTTTCAATCACTTGGAAATAACAACCCCGCCAAACCGCTCCAACGCATGCATACTGGAACCGCGACAACTCCGGGGCGGCTGAAAACTCCCGCCCTGACAAAGTCCGCCATTCTCTGCTATCCGGCTGAAAGCAACACGGATCTCGAAAATTGGGGACTGTACCAAGCGCCGCCCTCGCAGTTTCTTTGCTTGTAGCTTGATCAAGGCGGCGCGCCGTGGACTGTCCCCATTTTTCGCGGCACGGACCTCCAGAAAACGAGCACGACGAGACACGAATCACGTCCCCTATATGACCTCAATC
>Ga0302123_10000038_pt1 | contig 92460 bp, 59 predicted proteins | sample CB21_321_MG_FD_203109 | JGI IMG/M metagenome (GOLD analysis project Ga0302123, IMG submission 203109) | Marine microbial communities from Western Arctic Ocean, Canada - CB21_32.1 | ecosystem: Environmental > Aquatic > Marine > Oceanic | place: Canada: Western Arctic Ocean | collected 2017-09-28 | reverse complement strand
GGAGGATTTGTGGGCCGTAAGAGCGACGGCGAGCCAGGCTGGATTACACTTTGGCGCGGATTCGAAAAACTACAACTCATCCTCCGAGGCGTAAATTACTATGACCCAACTTGTGGGTAATACTGAGGCAGGTGCCTCGGATCGTTCTCGATCATTTGACAGCGCGACGCCCACTCTTACTTGCTCGAATGGATTCACAGAATGGGCAATGTGCTTGTCCCGCATCTTCTTATAGTGTTGGTGAAACTCCGTTCCACCCTTGAGAGTCTGAAATACATCATCGGTCAATCCAAATCGCTTGCCCGCAGCGAAACACCGATAGTACGCAATGAGAGCAGCCGTCCAGAGCGAATGAATCTGTATCTGATCCTCGCTCCCTTCATTTTGCAGCAACCACAACCGGTCGAGTGCCCCATCGACAAAGGTTAGGTCTTGAAAGACTGAGGCAAGATCCGCCAATTGCTTTGCCGCTGGAAAGTCAACGGCGAAAGTTGGTAACTCGTCCATGTTTACGTTCTCCGTAGATTAGCACACCCCTGTAACGACACGCATCCAAACGCTCGGTTCGCTAAGAACCGTCTTTGCCAGTTGGTGGGGTCTCGCAAGAGTGCGGTGTGTCGTTTGAGCGTGACCCATTCGGAGTCGAAGGCGGCCTGGCTCATGATCAGGACCAGCGTCCTCGAGCTTTCCAGCCCCTTCTCAACGGCCAGCGGGATCGAATCGCCGGGCTGGATCACCCACTCATCCAACCACACCCGCAGCCCATCCCCCTTCAGCCGCTCCGCCAATTCGCGCACTGCCGGCTTGTCCGCACTGGCGTGGCTGAGGAAGACGTCGTATTGGAATTCGCTCATGGTTTGCTACTCAGAAGACGCGAAAGTGCTACTTATCCGTGGACCGCACATCTGCGGACTCGTTCAGGCGTCGGGCAGCAGTTCTTTCAGGTAAGCGGTCGCGGCGTCTACCAGCAGATCTTCCTGGAGACGGTGACGGTCTCCGAAGAACATTGTCGATGCTCGCTGGTCGATGATGTGGCGGGCCAGCGGGTCTTTGGCTCCGTCGGTGTCGAAAACGCCCTCGGCATAGATAACGCGGTCTTCGCCTTCCGCGTCCGGGCTTTCCACCTGGTGCAGGAGGCGCTGGAAGTACTGTTTGCTGGCCTCACGATAGCGCGGTTGGTGGGTGCTCACGAGCAACACCTTGAGTCACGGCTCTGATCAGGCGACTGGAGTACGCCACTGCTTGACCACACTCCGGATGTCGCCAGTGTGATGGATGTAGGCCCTTTCGGGCTTCATTAAACCAACATGTTGTCGCAGGCTCGTTGCCCGCAGGGCGTTGTGTTCCTCGTATGGTCGAGGAACACGCATAGATACTAACGGGGTGTCGCCGTCGTTACATCCAGTGTGGATACAAGTCCACTGCTTTGATCGCAGTCGCCCCGACGTCAGTTGCTGGCCGAGAGCGGCGACTTGCTGACTGCTTCAACGATGCGTGCCACCTGCTCGGTTCTGAGTCCCGAAGGGACACAGGGGTTTCAATTCCGGGGAGAAGCGGCCATTTGTCCCCATGAGCCCCGGAAGGCATCTAGATTGTGCAACTTCAAAGCGCGCCAGCGACGACAAGCGCAGCGACAGTGCCGTTCCGGGATGGCCCTTTTCGGGCTGGTCGCATTAGTGAGCTTTGTTGCTCACGTCTCGCGCTGGGACTCGTCACCGCGACATCAGGAATTCTCTGCTGTTGATCAGGAAGGAAAAAATGTCATTGGCCGCCGTGGCGCGGTCGGGCGATTTCTTGAGATGACCGACCAACTGATTGGATTCGGGCGTCGATGGAAAGCGCGAGAACGCCAGAAGGTAAGCCAGGTCGACGAATTGCTCGTCGGTTTTCGCGGCTTGATTCACTGCAGCGGCGCTGTCGGCGAAAACTTTCTGAGCCTCGTCGGCGGTCATCACGATCGGAATCTCGCCAGCGTCACGTTTGGTTGCGAAATCCTTTTGGATCTTGAACAGGCGACCGTTCGTGGCAGCCACCGCAGTGTTGAAGTCCTTGCCCTGGACCAGTCCGCGAGTGAGTTGCAGGACACTCAGCGGCCGGTCTTTGGTTTCCGCGAACTTCTTCCGGGCTTGTTTCATCTCGTCGTCGATTGGAACTCGGCCAACAGTCAGGAAGTAGACCGCCGACGTCACTTGCTGATCGCTCAGCGTCGGTGTCCTGGCCAGAACTTTGACAACTCGATCCCTGATGCCGCGACGAGGTTCGTCGAGGTCTTGCCAGTTCTTGTCCTCGGTCTTCACGGCGCTTTCGATCTGGCTCCTGACTTCCGAATCGGATTTCGCGATCTCCGATTTTCGCAGCGTGGGCCGAATCGGGTCGGCGGACTTTTCCAGTTGGTAGCTCATTGGCCAGATCACGGCCTCGCCGGATTTCGCGGCGTTGCTGCCGGCGGCGGCGATGCGCTGGCCGTCGGGGCTGAAAGCGACGGCGTTGATTCGCGCGGAGTCGAAGCTGTAAGTTCTGGTTTGCTCCCCGGTCTGGGTATCCCACACTCGTACGACCCGGTCGTATCCGGCCGAGGCCAACCGAGTCCCGTCGGGACTGAAAGCCACGCTGCGCACCGAGCTGCGCGGTCCTGAAATGAGCCCGGTGAAATGATCGACTTCCTGGCCGCCGGTTCGGCCTTGATGTCCGCGCATCTCGAACAGTTCGTGCCCGGACGGCAACTCCCACAGGCGAACGGTTCCATCCGAAACGCCCGCTGCCAGCAGCGTCCCCCTGGGATGAAAGGCCAGGCTCGCGACCGAGCCGGGGTTTCCGCCTTGTTCGACGTCCGGCAGCGTTTTGAAGCTGTGAAGCCGTTGACCTGTGGTGGCGTCCCAGAGATGTACTTCGGCGGGTTCCGGCAACTCGCCCGACGCTCCGCTCGTGCCGGCCGCGAGGTATTTGCTGTCGGCACTGAACACCACCGCGTCCGCGCGTGTGGACAGCGCACCGAACTGTTGCAACTCCTTGCTGGTCTCCGCATCCCAAATCTTCACCACTCCGCCCGGATAGCCGTGCCGACCGCCGACTTTCGTCAAGCTCCCGGCCGTCGCCAGCCGCTTGCCATCCGGACTAAAAGCCATTGCGGCGACCGTGGGTCGAAACGGAAAATTCTGATCCCAGTCCCCATGTGGGTCGATGCTCACAACATCCTTGCCGCTGGCGGTGTCCTGAAGCGTCAACTTGCCGCGGAGCGCGGCAGGGACATGAAAATGAAACGACCGCGCGATCGCCAAACGGCTGACGTCGCGATTGACGGCAGCCACGCTTTCGTCGTCCACCGTCAGCCGACGGATCTCTTTGCCGGTCGCGGGATCCCAGATGCGAACGTCCTTTGCACTCATCGAGACCATCTGACTTCCATCCGCACGGAACGCCAGCGAGGTCACCTCTGTGGCGTGGTCTCGAAATGTGACGACGGGCGCATCGGCCTGGGCATCGTTCTTCCTGGCCTCTTGATCTTTTTTGGGCTGTTGACCGAATGCGGTCGAGGCAAGAGCAGCAATGGCGATCCAGGAAAAAACTCGCAAACGTGTCATGATGTTTCTCCGGTGAAAGACACTTGCGCTGTTGAAAACGATTTCATGAAGGCGCTGGCCGCTGATGGAAAAGGGGGTCACCCATTGATTGTCTGTCCGAAGTCTCAACGAGTCGCGACGAATGGTCAATCAGCGGTCGGTCAGGATCTCTTGCGGTAGACTGTCATGGCTCGCCTGCCGCGAAATTCTGTTGTGGATGAGGATGAGGTCGGCGTTGACCACGGCATCAATTCGGTGTGTCCGTCCGGTGTGTCCGTCGCGCGTTCCTGTGCGGGACGGACACACGCTCCGGTCAATGTTTCGATCACTGACCACGGCAGGCAGTGGAAGCAACTGGGTGCCGCCGAGCGATCGCGAGGAAGAAGTCCGCGAAGTCGGCAGCGACGACGACTGAAGGTCCTCGCGGCACTGTTCGGGATCGATGTGCCAGCCTCTGCAGGATTGTTTGGACTGGGGACATGGTATTTCAGGTTTGACCGGGCAGTACGTCTCACCAGCTACTGTCAGCCTTGCAGTTTTATGGTCGTGAGCGTTGAATAAGCGATCGCTGATATGTTGTGTTGTTGACATCGGCCAGACAGTGGGAGACATCGATGCGGGCTGAGTCCAGGGCACGGAGCGAAAGACCTGTTCGCGCGGCTCTCATACGCCGACTGCTGATTGGCGGCGTGTCGCTATCGGCGCTCGTCGCAGGGCTATCTCTGTACGTACACAACACTGTTGCTCAGGACACGGCCGTTCCGGAAGCAAATGGTCTTCCGGCGAAGCTCGACGCTCACCTGGCTGAAGTCAGCGCGACGGTGTTCACTCCGGACAGCCGGATTTTCGGAACTGCCAGCTACGACGGCACGCTCAAACTGTGGGACACACGCACGGGCAAGGCAATTCGAACTCTGGCCGGCCATCAGAACCTTGTGATGAGTCTCGGCGTCAGCCCGGACGGCAACACGATGGCCACCGGCGCGAACGACAACACAATTAAGTTGTGGGACGTGCCCGCCGACAGACCCGATTCAAGCTGGGCCGGCCACGCGGCGGCGATCAACGATATCGCTGTCCGCCCGGACGGGCTGTTTGCGGTGTCGGTTGGCGACGACAAAGTGGTTCGAGTCTGGGACCGCACGTCCGGTAAGCTGCTGCAGTCGCTGGAAGGGCATGCGGCGGAAATCGTCCGTGCGGCATTTCGCGTCGACGGCAATCAATGGGCCAGTGGGGACAGTTCTGGCGTCGTGACACTGTGGACCCCTGGCAAATACCTTGACGAAGATCCGACGGTTGGGCGACCGATTTACGCGCATCCCGGCGCCGTCAGCGGAATCTCATTTGCGACGAACAACCAGACGGTCTTGACGTCGGGCCATGACGGAACCGTCAAACAGTGGCAGCTCAATGTGCCACCGCATCGAGTCCTCGCGGCCGCTGCTGAGCCTGTCGCAGATGCTGCCGCGGACCCTGAAGCAGCAGACGAAACGGCTCTGTATGTGCCTGGTCAGGTCGTCGCTGTTGCCAACAACAGTGCGTCGTTCGTGTCCGGTGGACCTGATGGCCTCGTGCGGGTTTTCAACGCGGCCAACGGCGAGGCGCGTGAACTGACCGGCCAGCCGGGACCCGTTCGCAGTCTGGCGATCAGCCCGAACGCGGCGCTGGTTGCCACGGGAAGCGAAACGGGAGCAGTCAAACTCTGGAACCTCGGCAACGGGACCGATCGACTGCAACTGCTTGGTCACGACGGCCCGGTTCGCAGCGTCAACTTTCATACGGACAATGTTCGTCTGGCTTCAACCGGCGATGACGGCACGATTCGATTCTGGAAGTTGCCGACGGCGCCGCAGGTCATGGCCGGGCACACGGCGCCGGTCGAGACTCTGGCGCTTGCTCCGAACGGCCAGTTTGTTGTGACCGTCGGTCGCGACAACTCGGTTCGGCTGTGGAACGGGACAACTGGTGCAGCAGTCGCAACAGGCACAGGTCACCTGAGTCCGGTCGGTGCGGCTGCGTTCCGGACGGACGCGGCGCAGTTCGCAACCGGCGACGCTGCCGGAATCGTCCGTTTCTGGAACGGAACGAATGCCACAGCAACCGGAGTCCTGGGAGCCCACACATCGCCGGTTACCGGCATCGCGTGGCATCCGGCCGGCGAGCGATTTGTCACAACTGCGGCGGACGGAACGGCTCGGCTGTGGCGTTTCCCTCTGACACCGCCGCGGACGCTGACCGGTCACACGGAACTCGTGAATGCGGTTGCACTGTCCTCTGACGGAAAGTTAGTGGCGTCTGCGTCTGCTGATCAGACCGTCCGACTGTACGACCTCGCCGCGGGCAATCAGTTGCGTCAGCTCGCGACGCAGTCCGGCATCATGACGGCACTCGATTTCTCCCCGGACAACGCGACCGTCGCGGCTGCGAACGCGACCGGTTCGATCCTGTTCCGTAAGACCGCCGATGCGGCCGATCAACTCTATGTGGCCGGTCATGTTGGACCGATCAACGCGATCGACTTTCGTGCGGACGGGCAGCGGATCGCTTCGGCCGGACAGGATGGAACGATCCGTGTCTGGTCGCTTCCGCAGCCGGCAGCACAACTCGCGGGACACACCCTGCCTGTTCAGGCGGCTGCCGCCACTGCGGACGGAAAGCTGATTGCAACGGCTTCGGCCGACAAACTGATTCGGCTCTGGGCTCCGGCGGGTGGCGAATCAACAGCCACACTGACCGGCCACGAGCAACCCGTGCATTCGATCGCATTCCGACCGGATGGGGCAGAAGTTGCCTCGGGGGATGCACTCGGCTTTGTCCGATTCTGGGATGTCGCGAAAGCGGAACCCGGCATGATCGCCGGTGCTCACGATGGTCCCATTCGGACAGTCGCCTACCACCCGACTGCTCCGCAGCTCCTCACCGGCAGTGACGACGGCACAATCAAGTTGTGGCAGCTTCCGTTGACCCCGCCCACGCTGCTGGCGGGACACACTGAAGCCGTGCAGGCCATCCGAGTGTCTCGTGATGGCAAGTTGATCGTCACGGGTGGAGCCGACGGACAGGTCCGCGTGGTCAAGCCAGGCGTCGACGAAGAGCCCGTCGTGCTGGCCGAGCAACCCGGTCCGGTGACGGCGCTCACCTTCAATGGCGACGACAAAGTTATCGTGTCCGGCAGTCAGACCGGTTTCGTCAAAGCGTGGCAGGTCGCCGATAGCACTGCGGCATTTCAGTTTCAGGGTCACACCGGCGGTGTGACCGGGATCGCGATTCAGCCGCTCGCCGCCGACGCCCCGGATTCGCCGTTGATCGCAACGACGGGCGAAGACGGCACGCTTCGCATCTGGTCTTTGCCAGCCGCGCCCGTTCCGCTGGAGTCGTTCAGTCAGCAGATCACACACGTCGTCACGTCTCGCGACGGTAAGTTGCTGGCGACAAGTGGTCTGTTGAACAACCGCCCGGCCGTCGCCATTCGAAATCTGGAGTCGAACTCGCATGTCACCACTCTGCTGGGGCACGCTGGTCCGATTCGAGCCATGCAGTTCAGCGCTGATGGCACAAAACTGGCCACCGGGTCCGATGACGGTACGGCCCGTGTCTGGGACCTGACCGATGCGAAGTTCCCCGAACTGAGCCGCTACGTCGGTCACGAAGCCGCGGTCACCGCCGTGTCGATCAGTATCGACGGAGCACTGGCTGTCTCCGGGGCCGCCAACAATACAGTGAAGGTCTGGAGTACGGCCGACGGAGTCGAGACGCAGAACCTGGCTGGCCATACAGCGCCGATCGTGGCTCTGGCCATGCTGCCCGATGGAACAGCAGTTTCGGCGGGTGACACCAGCGTGCGGTTCTGGACTCTCGCGACTGGTCAGCAGGCCCGAACTTTTGCGGCTCCGGCAGCAGTCACTTCGATGACGCTCAGTTCGGACGGTGCACAGCTTATCGTCGGTTCGACGAACAATTCGCTGACGGCGCACAACCCGGCCAACGGAGCACCGCTGTTTCAACTGCCCGGTCATCTAACACCGGTTCGTTCGATCGCATTCAGCGGAGACGGCAACCGCATTGCCAGTCGTTCGGCTGACGGTGAGTATCGCGTCTGGGAATCGACCGGCCGCCTCCGAGAGGCCCGGATTGTCGAGAGCGGTGCAAGTGCATTGGCAGAAGGGCAGGAACCGGCGGCAACCGTGTTCCATGCCGTCGCGTTTGACTTCGCACCCGAATCGCTGTTGCTGAGCGATCCCGGAAAGTTGACCGGCCGCCTGACACTCTCGCTGAAAAACCTGATCGCGCCTGCGGCCACGCCGCTCAACGGCGTTGCCTTCCTGCCGGATGGCAAGGGAATTCTGACAGCCGGAGCCGACAAGATCGTTCGTCTGTGGAATCCCGCAGACGGGGCCGAGATTCGACCATTTCCAGGACATACAGACGTCGTGACTTCGGTCGCGGTGACGCCTGATGGGACGCAGGTACTGGCGGGCTCCGTAGACAAGACAGTTCGAATTTGGAAGACAGCCGATGCGGCCGTGGTGGCCACATTGACTCAAACGGCTGCCGTGCGGGCATTGGCCCTCAGTGCGGACAGTTCCCGCCTGGCGGTGACTGGCGACGACGCGTTGGTCCGAATCTGGGACATGGCCACCGGCCAATCGCTCCAACGCTTTGCCGGACATGAAGGCGCGGTTGGAGCAGTGTCGTTTACTAACGATGCGACGAACTTCGTCACGGGCGGTGCCGACAAATCGGCAAACGTCTGGACGATCGCAGCTCAGCGTGTGTTGGTCGGCGGTGAAGGAGCGGTGAAACAGACGGCGTTCGTCGGCGATGGAAGTCGCTTCGCGGCGGTCGTCGGAGACGCAGCCCTTGTCCGTGTTTGGAACCAGGCGGATGACGAAGTCACCGACCTGGCAGCCGGTGAGATGCCATTGAGCGGTCTGGCCGTCCATCCGGACGGTGCTGTCATTTCCGCGGGAAGTGTGGACAAGAAGTTCTATCAGTGGACTTTGGTCGACGGAAAACAAACTGCGGCCATCGAAACTCCGGCTGCTGTCGAGCGGCTTGCCTTCGCACGCAGTGTCACGCTGCCCGCCGCTGAAGAGCCCGTCTACGAACTGCTGGTCGGCGGAGCGGACAACGTGGTCCGGGTGTTCGAGTCCGGAAGTAACCGTCGACTCGAAGAATTCACGAGTGCAGTGCCGGTGAAAGTTCTGACACCGGTCGCGAACAGCCGCAAAGTCGTGGCTCTGGGAGCGGCGAACGCCGCCGCGATACATGAGCGTTCGCTGTTACAACTTCTTGATGCACATGCCGACGGCGTGAATGATCTCGCTCATTCGCCTGATGGCAAGCAGTTATTCTCCGGCGGAGCCGACGGTTTGGTGCGCATTTGGAATACCGAGACTGCCGTCCAGATTCGCACGCTGGCAGCGACAACTCCGGCGCCTGCCGCAGCGGCGGCTGCCGAGGCCGACGACGAGGAACCGGAACCGGCGAAGCCGGCGGTCACCAGCGTCGCGGTCACGGCTGATGGCAAGCGGCTGGTCTGCAGCACGAACCAGAACCAAGTGCAGATCTGGGACCTGGCCGCAAAGGCCGAAGCTGCAGAGGCCGAAGCTGATGATGACGAAGCCGCAGACGACGAAGCTGTGGAAAAGCCGCTCGCCATATTTATGCACGCGGCACCGGTGAAGTCGGCTCATCCCAGTGCGGACGGCAGCCGACTGGCAACACTCGCGGCCGACAACGTCGCCCGCGTGTTTGATGTCGCGACGGGACGCGAACTGGAACGTTTCGAAAGCGGACTCCCGGCGGAGCAACCGCTGCTCGACCTGGCCTTCGCGCCGGACCAGGAGACTTTGCTGGCATCCGGAACCGACAAACTCGTTCACGTCTGGCGCGTGTCGGCGTTGCGATTGATTGAGGCTCACGAAGGTCCGAGTACGGCTGTCGCATTCGTCGGTGACGGAGCCCGCTTCGCAACGACTGGCAAGGATGCGACCGTGCGGCTGTGGCCGCTTGAAGCCGAAGACGCGAAACCCGCACTGGAACTGAAGGGTGGCGAAGGAGCCCTGTCGAGCCTGGTTGTCGATGCCGAGGGCACTGTGCTCACCGCGGCCGGTGCGGACAAGAAGCTTTACACTTGGAAACTCGAAGACGGTTCGCTGGTTTCCGCTGTGGAAACACCCGCGGCCGTCACGGGTCTGTCGCTGGCTGGCGAACCATTGAAGCTGGCCGTGGCGGGGCTCGATCGCAGCGTACGCGTTTATTCGCCCGCAGACGGTCGCCTGCTCGAAGAAGTCCGCGTGCCGTTACCGGAACCACCGGCGGCGGCAGCGGATGCGGCAGCAGAAGACGTTCCGCCACCGCCGGCGTTGAGAGTCGCATTGGCCGTTGACGGCGGGCGAGTTTTCGTCAATGCGACTAATGAGGGACGCATCTATCCGCTGTCTCTACTTCAACTCGTCACCGGACATGCTGGTGCCGTGGCGGACGGAGTATTCACCCCGGACGGAACGAAGTTCGTGACAGGCGGTGTGGACAAGACGCTGCGTCTCTGGCAGGTCGCGGATTGGGCTCCGTTGCGAGCCTGGGCCGGACACGATGCCGCAATCTCCAGTGTCGCGGTCACCGCCGACAACAAGACGATCATATCTGGTTCGCTCGACCAGACCGTTCGACTGTGGCCGGTCGACCTTCCGGACGCGGCGGCGGCAGAGGAAGCTGTCGAGGACGAAATCGTTAAGCTCGATCCGTTGGCTGTGTACGCTCACCCGGCAGCCGTTCGATCTGTCCAGCGGTCAGCAAACGGGTTACGAATCGCTGCGGCGAGTGATGATGGTTTCGTTCGTGTATGGGACGTAGTCACAGGACGGGAACTGGAGCGCTTCGGCGGACACACGGGCCCTGTCTCCGGTGTCGCCTTTGTGCCGGACAATCTGCGAGTCGTGTCCGGTGGAGCCGACGCGTCAGTTCGCGAGTGGCGAATTTCAGCGACGCGAGTCATTGCTGCTCACGAAGCACCGATCACCGGGCTTTCCTGGCTGGCCAACGGGGCTCAGTTTGCATCGGCCGGAGAAGACGGCTTCGTGCGGTTGTGGGATACGAACCTGAATCTGGTCCGCACGTTTGGACTGCCGGAACCGCCCGTGGCAGCAGCAGCAGCAGCCGCGGAAACAGAAGCCGCAGAGGATGAACCGAAGGGGCCGTTTTCCGCGGGCCCACTGACATCACTGACGGTGCGGCGCGATCTGCAGCAACTGACGGCAGCGGTGACCGTCGGCGAAGGTGAAACCGCCACCGGAAAACTGCTCGTGTGGAACCTGGCGAACGCCGAACTCCTGAACACGATTCCGCTACCGACGCCGACACAACGCATCGTCTACAGCGCTGACAACCTGAAGGTGCTTGTCACCGGCACAGACAAAACGGTTCGCGTCTACGGGACGGCTGACGGTGAACTTCAACAGGAAGTGCCGTCCGCAGAGAACGTGCGCGTGGCCATCTTCGCACCGGACAGTCGTAACCTGTTGATCGGTGGCGACGAACAGACGGTGCATTCATGGCGATACGTCTCACCCACTGCCGTCCGGACTTTGACCGGTCACGGCGGGGGCGTATATGCGGTGAAGTACACACCGGACGGTCTACGCATAGCGTCGTGCAGTGTCGACGGGACGATTCGTTTGTGGAACGCGGTGACCGGTCAGCAACTGCTGTCGATGCCTGGACACACGGGAGCGGTGACCTCACTCGACATCAGCCCGGACGGCGCATTGATCGTCTCTTCCGGAATTGACTCGACTGTGCGACTCTGGGACGCGACGGGGGGCCGGCAACTCAAAACACTGGCTGCCACTGAAGGGGCGGTTTACTCCGTATCGTTCAGTGCCGACGGAAAGCTGATCGCGGCCGGCGGGGCGGACAAACGAGTTTATGTCTTCAATGCTGTAACCGGAGCGATCCAGGCAACGATCGAAAAGCACGAAGATCATATTTACCAGGTGAAATTCAGCCCGCAGAGCAATCGGCTGATCTCGCTTGGCTACAGCGGCAAACTTTATGTCTGGAACCCGACTGGTGGGGAACCGCTATTCGAATCCGACGTGTGCCGAGTGGCTCAGTCAGCGTGCTATGCTCCCGACGCCGCGAAGGTCGCAGTGGCCAGTGGTGACGGGCAGGTCCATTTCGTGGCCGTGCCGGAAGCGATGCGTTGATGCGTCATTTCAAGTGATACCAATGGCTTGCAAAGGAACGAGTTTCGGCGACGTAGCAAACCCATGATCAAAACAACGTCTCAAAACCTGCCGCATGAAAATGCTGGTCGTTCGAGAAGGCTCTCGTTAGCCCTTCACGACGCATCACGGCGAATGAGATGTGATCGACGATGCCAGCCTGAGCCGCATCACCGCGCGAGTACGACGTCCAGGCCTCTTCAAGTTCAGCGGGCGAGGCGTTCAGCAGATCGCCACCAGCCTGCAATTGATCCCGCAACTCGACAACAACCTGGCGAAAGGGGTAACGAGCTGCCGCGTTGCCACACTCCAGCAGAACTTCGCTGGTCGTCATCAATCGCGTCCGGGCGGCGACGAGATCCTCAAACACAGCCCTGGCAGCCGTGTGCCATTGGTCGCGGCGATTCCACAATGCGAGCAGTCCAACCGTATCAAGAAAGACGGACTCGCTCATGGCTGATGCTCGTTGTGCCGCGCCGCCAGATCAGGATCATCGGTTTCAAACGACTCGGACAGAATCGCATAGACGCGATTCTGATGCGTAGTGTCGTCAGGATTCTCTGCGACGATCCGCAGTTCCAATTCCACTTCGGTCCGTTCGGGAAGATCGACGTCACAGGTGGGACGGAATACGCCGTTCTCAAAAACCGCCTGGACTGTTTTCATTGCTCTCTCCACTTTGTGCGCTGCGCCGGGTCCCGGTGCGATCAATTCAGTCTATCACAAAGACAACTATGACAAAGATACGTCTCATGACACGACGGACACGTCCTCAGGAGGTTATGGAAATGATTCGACGGTTGACCTTGCTCGCCGCAGTCGTTGTTACAGCCGGTTCTGTTCAGGTGGACCTGACGCAGGCCCAGAGCAACACTCCGGGCCTCGGGCCGGCTGGCAATCTGCAGGCCATCGTGTTTGAGGAGACCATTGATCCGATCATGCATGGACCGGACAGTCGACGACAACTGCTTGTCACCGGTCAATATGCGAGCGGCCAGTCGCACGACCTGTCGCAGAAGGTCGCGTATACGGTGGCACCGGCCGGCGTACTGACGATTGCTGGGGACGGATTTGTGACGCCCGCCGGCGAGGGCACGGCGACGATCACCGCAACGGCTCAATCCGGCCAGACGGTCACACTCGATGTGACCGTCGATCAGTTCGGGCAGGAAAAGCTCATCAACTTCACGAATCAGATCGTGCCGATCTTCACGAAGCTCGGCTGCAACACGGGCTCCTGTCACGGGAAGTCCGGCGGGCAGAATGGGTTTCGTCTGTCTCTCCTGGGCTTCTATCCGGAAGAGGACTACGAGTATCTCGTCAAAGAGAATCAGGGGCGGCGGATTTTCCCCTCTTCGCCTGAATACAGTCTGCTGCTGACCAAGCCTGCCAATGTGCTGGCTCACGGTGGCGGCAAGCGGCTTGACATGAATTCGTTTGAGGCCCGGTTGCTGATTCGATGGATCGAGCAGGGAATGCCCTTCGGCAGCGAAGAAGACCCAGTCGTCTCGAAGGTCGAAGTCTTTCCAAAGTCGCGCAAGATGAACCGCGGGGCGGATCAGCAGCTTTCGGTGGTGGCGCATTACAGCGACGGGTCGAAGGCCGACGTCACGCGGATGGTGAAGTTCGAGTCGAATGATTCCGAACTGGCGGAAGTCACGGCACAGGGGATCGTGCAGACTCTCGACGTGTCTGGTGAGGTCGCGATTATGGTTCGCTTCCAGGACCACGTGACTGTCTTCCGCTCGATCATTCCGATGGGACTGCCGGTCACGCCGCCAGCGACTAAGAACTACATCGACGAGCATGTCTTCGCACGGCTGCAGGATCTGGGCATTCCTCCTTCAGGCGTCTCCGATGACAGCACGTTCATTCGCCGAGTGACGGTGGATATCGCGGGTCGGTTACCAACATCAGCCGAGGTCTCGGCGTTTCTGGCCAGCACGGCTGCCAACAAACGGGATGTGTTAGTCGACCGTCTGCTCGCCTCGGGCGACTACGCGGACCTGTTCGCCAACAAGTGGGTGTCTATCCTGCGAAATCAGCAGAATGGTCAGAGCGGCCCGGATGTCACGGTCGCGTTTCACAAATTCGTCCGGGATGCAATGGCAGCTAACACTCCCTATGACCAGTTCGTGCGGACGATTCTGACCGCCAGCGGCGACGCGAGAACCGTCCCGGCAGCCAACTGGTTCGCCCAGGTCCGCACGCCGATTACACAGGCGGAAGACGTCGCGCAGCTCTTCCTGGGGATGCGATTGCAGTGTGCTCACTGCCATCATCATCCGTTCGAAAAATGGACTCAGGATGACTACTTCGGCCTGACTGCGTTCTTCACGCGAATGAAACGCACCCAGGTCAAGGTGGGCAACAAGCAGCAGAACCAACGGCGTATGACAATCGCGTTTGAGCCCGGCGTGGCGCAGTCACTCAACCCGCGGACGAAGCAGAACGTCAAACCGACACCGCTCGAAGGCGAACCACTGGAATTGACCAATGACCAGGATCCCAGGGTCGCGCTCGTCACCTGGATGGCCAGCCCGGAGAACCCGTACTTCGCCCGCACACTGGTCAACCGCTACTGGAAGCATTTCTTCGGTCGCGGAATTGTTGAGCCCGAGGATGACATGCGGGTGACCAATCCGCCGTCGAATCCGGCATTGCTGGATGCACTGGAGGCCGGCTTCAAGCAGGGCCGCTTCAACCTGAAGGGTCTCGTCCGGACCATCTGCCTGTCGACGACCTACCAGTTGGACTCGGTCCCCAACGAGTACAACGCCGACGATCGCCAGAACTTCTCGCGATACTACGCTCGACGGTTGCAGGCCGAGGTGTTGCTGGATTCGATCGATCAGGTCACCAGCACGAGCACTAAGTTCAAAGACCTGCCGGAAGGAACACGGGCTTTGCAGCTTCCGGACAACTCGTTCGACACCTATTTCCTGACGGTGTTTGGTAAGCCGAAAGCGGCCAGTGCCTGTGAGTGCGAGCGGTCTGACGATGCCAATCTCGCGCAGGCTCTGCACCTGCTGAATTCTCCCGAAGTCCAGGCCAAGCTGGTCGCGAAAGGTGGTCGCGTGGAAACGCTGGCGATCGACGAAGCCCGTGATCACCAGGCACGAGTCACCGAGGTTTATCAGACGGTCTTTGCGCGTCCACCACGTGAAGACGAAATGGCCCTTGTAATGCGGCACATGGAGAATGCGGAAAATCCCAAGCAGGGATACGAGGACCTGATGTGGGCGCTGGTGAATACAAAAGAATTCCTGTTTAACCACTAGACCATTTTCAGACTTACCTTTTCGTGAGCCGCAGGCGCTAGCTTCGGGCCCGAGGCTAGCGCCTGCGGCTCACAGTTCCTGCAAACGAGTCCTGAATGTGCTCTGGCAGGTTTGTCCTTCGAACGCTTGCGGATTTTCGGACACGATCAATCACTCACACGGCGTAGGCAGGTGTCGCGATGAAACGGATTCATTCAGCCAATCTTGCGGGACTGCTCCTGATTGCACTGTTGTCTACGGCCAATACGGCCGTGGCCCAGACGCCCATCCCGATCGCAAATATCAATCGCTCAGACACGATCGATTTTGAGCGTGAGATCCTGCCAATTCTTCGGCGGAGCTGTCTGGCCTGCCACAGTACCAGTGACGCGAATGGGTCACTAATTCTTGAAACGCCCGCCACGATTCTGAAGGGTGGCGATACTGGTCCGGCAGTTGTTGCGAAGAATGGTGTGGGCAGTCTGCTATTGAAGGTTGCCTCGCATCAGATGGAGCCGTTGATGCCGCCACCCGACAACGATGTCGGGGCGAAGACACTGACGACTCAGGAACTGGGATTGCTGAAGGCATGGATCGACCAGGGCGCGACGGGTACCGTCCAGGGAGTGATCTCACCGAAGAGCTGGCGGCCACTGCCTCGTGGCGTGAATCCGATTTACGCCACCACAGTTTCACGTGATGGACAGTTTGCAGCGGCCGGTCGCGCGAATCAGATCTATATCTATCACGTTCCGACCGGGCAGCTGGTCACGAAGTTGAACGACCCGGCTCTGGTCGAAGCATCGGATGATCCCCGGCCGGGAATTGCGCATCGCGACCTGGTTCAGTCACTCGCATTCAATCGAGCTGGCGACATGCTGGCATCCGGTGGTTTCCGGACGATCAAGTTGTGGCGTCGTCCCAGCGACGTACGGCGTCTGGAACTGACGACGCCGGAAGCTGTGACGGCGGTCGCAGCCAGTCCGGATGGTACGTTTCTCGCGACGGCGTCGGCGGACAACGTCATCCGGCTGTGGGATCGAGAAACCGGAGAAGCCAGTCTGACACTGGAGGGTCATGCCGCGGCAGTCACGGCGCTGTTGTTCCTGCCGGATGGCACACGTGTGGCCTCTGCCTCGGCGGACAAGACCATTCGGTTCTGGAATCTCGCTGACGGGAGCCCCGCTGGAAGACTGGATACGTCGAGCGAAATCAGTGACCTCACGCTGCTGGCCGGTGGGACGCGCATGGCGTCTGCCCATGCTGATAACTTTGCTCGCTACTGGGTGGTGCCGGAGGGCCCGGCGGAGACGCTGACTGAAGTGACCGAGAATGCGACGATTGTCGCTGTGAGTCCAGATCGGCAGTTCATCGCCACCGCCAACGCCGCGGGTCTGATTCGTGTCGTCGACGTTGACTGCGGACAGCTTCTGGATGTGTCGTGGAAAGCTCACGAGGGAGCCGTGGCCGCGCTGTCATTCAGCGCTGCAGACGGCCGTCTTGCCAGTGCTGGTGTCGACGGAGTTGTACGCGTCTGGAACATCGAGACCGGTGAACCCGTAATGCTGGGACCGGCTGTCGAACCAACGGTCGAAGCCGCAGCCATTGTTCCTGCGGACCCTGATGCCGACCCCACTGTTCTGACGCTCAAGACCGGACTGCGCGGCACACTGGGCCAGGTCACTGCTGTGGCACTGCGAGCGGATGGAAAAGAACTCACCGCCGGAATGGCGGATGGCGAACTCACCGTCTGGAATCTGGAATCGGCTGTACCGAGGGCTCTCGCTGCGCTTCCCGGAGACAAGCCTGAACCGGCAGTGGCTGTAGCAGCCGACGAAGAGACTCCGCCACCGCCTCCGCTGAGTCCCAACGGAACGGCCGCGACGGTTGCAGCGGTCAGCCCCGATGGCAAGTTGCTGGCGGTTTCGGGAACGGTCGACGGTCGACCTGGCATTCTCGTTCGTGATCTGGCGACAGGTGAGTTGAAATTCTCCCTGACCGGGCATTTCGACTCGATCACGTCACTCGTATTCGCTGCGGATAACCGGCGTCTGCTGTCCGGTTCCGTCGACAAAACGGCGAGGGTCTGGGATCTGGCCGACATGAAGTTTCCCGAAGTGTTTTCCTTCGGTGGACATGCCGCAGCCGTGACTGGCGTCACATTCAATTCCAACGCAACCCAGGCCGCGACATGTGCCGCTGACAATACTGTTCACCTTTGGAACACCCTGACCGGCGAAGTTCTGCAGTCGTTTGAGGGCCACACGGCAGCCGTTGTTGGAATCGCGATGACGCCGAACAACGCACAGGTCATCACTGCCTCGGCCGACAAGACGGTGCGCATCTGGACGGCGGCCGATGGTAAAGTCGCCCGGACGATTACGGCCCCCGCTGAGATTACCAGGCTGGCCGTTAGTCGGAATGGAGCTCGGATCGGTGTGTCGCAACCGGACAATTCTGTGCTGCTCTACAACCCCGCCGACGGGGCACTTGTTCAAACTCTGACCGGGCACTCGGCGGCGGTGGCTGCACTGGCGTTCTCGACTGACGGAACGCGACTCATTTCTGCTGATGCGAAACGCGCGATTGTCTGGGAATCGGCCAGTGGACGGCTGCTTGAGATTCTGCCGGTCGAACAGGGGATCAGCACGGCGGTTTATGGATTCACGCTTAGCGAGGTTGTGCTGGCCCGGGTCGACACCGGAATCGACCTGCACACTTTGCGATTCAAGGTCGCGCTGGGTGACATCGCTCAGGCCGTGACTCGCACGACCTATCAGGCGGACGGATCGGTTTACGCGTCGAGTCTGGATGGCAGCGTTCGGCGATTCACGCCAACGAACGGAAACCAGACTTTCATCGCGGCCCATGGTGCGCCGGTCCATGATTTTGCGCTAAGTCCGAATGGCCAGTTGCTGGGCAGTGCCGGCGAAGACATGGCGGTGAAGTTGTGGACCGCGACCAATGGGGCGGCTCAACCGAATCCCGCACTCACTGGCTTCACCGGGCCGGTAAAACACGTCGAGTTTTCGCCGGACAGTTCACGCCTTGTGGCCAGCGGCGCGGTCGCGAGTGAAGTGCATGTGTTTCACGTGGCGACGCGCACTCTCGAACAAACTTTCACACAACACACAGGAGCGGTCACGAGCCTGGCGTGTGCGGGCCAGGGCCTGCCGGTGGTCATTTCGGCTGCGGCAGACCAGAGCGTCCGGCAGTGGCCGCTCCTGCAGCGTCGCCGGATCGTCGGGCACACGATGCCCTTGACCTCGATCGCTGCCATGACGGGACCGTTGCCGCAGGTTGTCACCGGCAGCCTGGACGGCACGGTGCGGCACTGGAATCTGAGAACCGGCGCCGCAATTCGGAACATGAACCACGGTGCGCCTGTGACAGACGTGGCTGTTCGACCGGATGGTCTTCGGTTTGCCTCGGCCGCGGAAAACAACACAGCCCGCTTGTGGAATGCGGCCAACGGAGCATCCGTAGCAATCCTCAAGGGTGATGTGCGTGCGCTCAACAAGCTGGCGCGCGATGAACAGGAGCTTGCTCTGGTCACTGGAAAAGTGACGTCGACCGACGCCGCACTGAAGGCGGCGCAGGCATTGGCCCCCGTTCAGGCGGCAACGGCGAAGACGGCAGCCGATGCACTGACTGCCGCAAATACGGCAGTCACGCAAGCCGACGCCGTGCTCAAGACAGCTGCCACCGCGAAGGCTGCGGCAGAACAGAAAGCCGTGCAGACGGCGGCGACCGCTCAAGCGGCGACCTTAAAGAAACGCGCTGCTGACAAAGTCTCAGCGCAGGCCAAGACGGATGCGGCTCGGGCTGTTGATAAAGCGACGCGAGCGAAAGCTGCTGCTGCCGCGGACGCCACGAACACAACGCTGGCGACAGCGGCCACTGCGGCGGAAGCCGCCTCTGTAGCCGCGGCAGCGAAAGCGAAGACTGCGCTCGATGCCGCGACCGCCGCTGATACCGCGGCGAAAACGTCGGTCACCGCAGCCACAGCTGCAGCCACAGCTGCCGTCGCGACGGGTAAACCTTACACGGATGCCTTGACCGCACTGCGAGCTGCAAAGGTGGTCCAGAATACCGCGTCACAGGCGTCGGGTCTGGCGGCATCCGAAGCGAAGAAGGCCGTCGATGCCATACCGATTGTCCAGGTGGAACTGAAAGCAGCACAGGATCGCACGGTCGTTCTGACTGCGGTCGTGGAGGCGTCGAAGACGGCTGTCGCGGATGCGGAGAAGCCAATGCGTTCGGTGGCATTTTCCCCAGACACGCGATTGCTGGCAACGGGCGGCGATTACATGGCTGTTCACACGTGGTCGGCAACGACGGGCCAGGCGATGGCCAGTTTCAAAGCACACGCTGGTACCGTCGGAGCCGTGACCTTCGCTGGCGATTCGGAACTGTTGTCGGGCTCGGCGGACAAGGGCGCGTTTGTGTGGAGCGCCGAGCCAGGCTGGATTCTGGAACGCACGATCGGTTCGATCGAAAACGCAACCGTGCTGATCGACCGTGTGATGGCTCTCGATTTCAACACCGATGGTTCTCTCGTGGTGGCTGGCGGTGGAGTGCCCTCACGCAGTGGCGAGGTCAAAATCTTCAACACGGCGGACGGAACGCTTGTGCGGGCATTAACCGAACCGCACACCGACGGCGTGCTCGGCGTCGCGTTCTCACCAGACAGTTCCAGGATCGCGACATGCGGAGCGGACAAGTATGTCAAAGTCTTTGATACCGCGACGGGTGCGATGGTGAGGCCGTTCGAGGGGCACACGGACTATGTGCTCAACGTGAGCTGGCGGGGTGACAGTCGGTCACTCGCGAGCTGCGGGTCTGATAACTCAATCCGCGTGTGGAATGTTGATACTGGCGAACTGTCCCGCACGATTGTCGGATTCGAAAAGCAGGTGACCGATGTCCGGTTTATCGGCGATTCAATCAACACCATTTCCAGTTCCGGCGACAAGTCGGTCCGGATGCATCGGACAGACAACGGACAGAATTTCAGGACGCTCGCCGGGGGCACGGACTTCATGTACTGCGTGGATTCGACGCCCGACAGCAGATACGTGATCGCAGGAGGTTTCGATAGCGTGCTGCGAATCTGGAATGGCACCAACGGAACGGTTTTGCACGAGCTGGCGCCAGAGTTGCCGCCGGGCGAGACCATTGCGGCAGACGGACAGTAGATGGAGCTGATTGTTCGGGTCCGGGACCTGAGACTGCTCAGCTCACTTAGAACAGACTGATATCCACCGGCTGAAGCTGGTGGCAATATGAAGTCGGCTGAAGCCGACTGAAAAGTGTGTCATGAAGACACTCTTTCTGACGCACACGGATGTGCCACAACACCGGTTGCTGATAGCGATCCACATCAGCTCACAGGACAGGCACATATGAGCGGTTTTTCAAGACGTCTGCTGGCTCTTCGATCGACTCGATTCCTTCTGCTCTCAGGTTGTCTGGGACTGACCACGATCACGGGTTCGCTCGCGTTGAAGGGGCAGGAAGCGGCCGATGACATGGGGCCGGCCCTGAAGGGGCACGAGTTCACAGTCTCGTCCGCGGACTATTCGCCCGATGGCAGCCTGGTCGCAACGGGTAGCTTCGATCGCACCGTTCGTATCTGGAGGGCCGAGGACACGTCTTTGCTGCGGACGCTGTCCGGCCACACGGGGCAGGTTCTGGCGCTGGATGTTTCGCCGGACGGGCGGCAGCTCGTCACTGCATCGCGCGATGCGACCGTCAAACTGTGGGACGTCTTTCGACCTGATCCGCTGGCTCAGTTCCCCGGACATGCGGAAGCCATCGGTGCCATTGCCATCAGCAGCGATGGATCGTGGCTTGTGTCTGGCGGCGCCGACAAAGCTGCGAAGGTCTGGCAGTTGACCGCAACGGAAGACACGGAAGCTGGCAAAGTGCTGCTGGAACTCGCCGGGCATGTGGAAGCCGTCGCGTCCGTAGCCATCGGGAAAGACAACACTTTGATCGCCACTGCCGATGCGGCAGGCGTCATTCGATTGTGGAATCGCGAAGACGGAAGTGCCGCGGGCGTGCTGGGTGCACACATCGGATCGGTGAAGGGGCTGGCGTTTCATCCGACCGGCGAGACTCTGCTGTCCGGCAGCGAAGACGGCTCCATCAAATTGTGGAAGCTGCCGATTACCGCGCCCGCTTTGCTGGCCGGACATGAGATGCCGGTCAACCGAGTCGCCGCCGTCCCGGATGGGTCCGTTGTTGTTTCCGGTGACCAGGCTGGCAGCGTTCGTGTGTTTGATGCAGTGAAGGGCGAGCAGTTGCGGTTGCTCGAAGGTCAGCCCGGGCCCGTGCGGGCTTTGGGCTTGTCTCCCGATTCCACGGTTGTGGCGACCGGTAGCGAGACCGGTTTAGTGAAATTCTGGCTGTTGGCTGACGGTGCCGACAAACTGGGACTGGCCGGACATGTCGGTCCAATTCGCGACCTCGCCTTTCACCCGGCAGGTAAGCAGGTGGCGACTGTTGGCGAAGACGGTCTGACTCGATTGTGGGACCTGCCGATTGCTCCCGTCCCACTGGCTGGCCACACGATGCCGGTGACGGCGGTGGATGTCAGCGCTGACGGTAAACTCTATGCGACGGGTAGTGCGGACAAGGCGATTCGGCTGTTCAACGCTGCTGACGGCGTTGCGGCGCGAGCGATTGAGGGGCACACGGAAACCCTTGCCCGTCTGGCGTTTCGTGCGGACAGTCTTGAACTGGCGAGTGGAGACGCTGGTGGCATCGTGCGGTTGTCCAAGACCGCCGACGGAGCATCAAGTGGTTCCGTGACCGGGCACGTTGGTCCGATTACAGGACTGGCGTATCTCAATGCAACGACGTTGCTGACGACCGGCAAAGACGGATCGCTTAAGTGGTGGCAGTTACCACTGGTCGCGCCGCAGAGCTTTGCCGGACATACAGAAGCCGTTGCGGCGGTCACGATCTCGGCGGATGGCAAGCTGGTTGTTTCCGGTGGTGTGGACAAAGCCGTGCGAGTTGTTGATCTGTCGGCGGCAGCCCCTGTTGCGAAAGCTTTGGCAGGGCAGGTCGGCGTTGTGACGGCGGTCGCCTTGAGTGCCGACAAGACTCTGGTCGTGTCCGGTAGCGACGGCGGACGGCTTCAATTCTGGAACGCGGCAGATGGTGCGAACAGACTCGCGCTTGCCGGGCACACCGGAGCGGTCAAGAGCATCAGCGTGAAGCCGGACGGTAAGCAGATCGCGACGGTGGGTGCGGACGGCACACTGCGCGTGTGGGACCTTCCTGTGGCCACCATTCCAATCGCCGGACACACGATGCCTGTGACAGCAACGGCCATCAGTGCTGACGGCAAACTGGCGGCCACCGCCAGCGCGGACAAAACTGTCCGGCTCTCGAATCTGGCCGACGGAGTTGCCGTACGGGCAACCGCCGCACATGTTGGTGCTGTCTCGGCAACGACTTTCCGCAGCGACAACCTGCAGCTTGCGAGCGGCGACGCTACCGGAGCGATTCACTTCTGGAATGTTGCAGATGCTGCGGCCCAGGGCTTGATTCATGGCCACGCCGGACCACTAAGCAGTCTGGCCTATGACCCGACAGGACAGAAGCTGTTCTCCACGGGAGCCGATGGGACGCTGCGTTTCTGGAATCTCCCTCAGGTGGCACCGACGGCCTTTGCCGGGCACACGATGGGTGTTCGAGCAGTTGACCTTTCCGCCGATGCGTTACTGGCAGTGATCGGCGGCGCGGACGGCATCGTCCAGATCGTTGACCCCAAAGGCGTGGTCGCGGCAAAAGTGCTGGCCGGGCAGCCAGGCCCGGTCAATGCGATCGCTTTAAGTGCTGACAAAACACTGGTCGTCACCGGCAGTGAAACGGGATTGCTCAAGTTCTGGAATGCGGCGGATGGCACAGACCGATTGACTCTCGCTGGTCACGCCGGCGCCATTCGTGATCTCTCGATTCGACCGGACGGAAAGCAGATTGCATCCGCGGGTTTCGATGGAACGATTCGTCTGTGGAACATCGCCAACCCGCCCGTTCCGCTGGCCGGTCACACGATGCCAGTTCTGGCAGTAGCCGTCAGTAAAGACGGCAAGCTGGTGGCAACCGCCAGCGCCGACAAGACCGTGCGACTGTTTACCGCCGCTGACGGCAAGGCGTCCGCAACCGCGGCATCGCTCGCCGGTCACACGGAAGCTGTGTCGGCTGTCGCATTCAATGCGGCGGGGACAGAAGTTGCGAGCGGTGACGCAGTTGGTTCGATTCGCGCGTGGAATTCCGCTGACGGCAAGTCACTCGGCGTTCTTCAGGGGCACACTGGTCCCGTCAGTGGTCTCGTCTACGACGTGGCTGGCAAGAAACTGTATTCGACAGGAGCGGACGGTTCGCTGCGATTGTGGGCTCTTCCGCAGGTTGCGCCGACATCTTTCGCCGGACACACGATGGGTGTGAAATCCGTCGACCTGGCAAGCGATGCGACTCTCGCCGTGACTGGCGGAGCGGATGGTATCGTGCAGATCATCGATCCAACTGGCGCCGTCGCGGCGAAGGCGCTTGCCGGTCAGCCTGGTCCTGTGAACGCGGTCGCACTGAGTCTCGACAAATCGCTGGTCGTCAGCGGTAGTGAGACTGGCATTATCAAGTTATGGAACGTGGCTGATGGCGCAGATCGACTGACTCTGACGGGTCATGTGGGCGCCATTCGTGACGTCTCGATTCGACCGGACGGCCAGCAGATTGCCTCGGCGGGTGCGGACGGTTCCATCCGACTGTGGCAGATACCGAAGGTGCCCGTTGCACTGGCCGGTCACACGATGCCAGTGTCCCGAGTTGTCATCAGTCCAGACGGCATGTTTGTGGCGACAACCAGCGCCGACAAGACCGTGCGACTGTTCAACACTGCGGACGGCACGCCTGCGACTGTCCCGGCTCTGGAGGGGCATACAGATGCCGTGTCAGCAGTGGCTTTCAATACGTTCGGAACAGAGATTGCCAGCGGTGACGCGGCTGGTGACATTCGTTTGTGGATGGCAATCGACGGCTCACCTCAGGGCGTGTTGCGAGGACACACCGGTGCACTGTCCGGGCTGGCCTACGATGCGGCCGACCTGACGCTGTACTCGACTGGCGCGGATGGGACGTTGCGAATCTGGGAGTTGCCGCAGAAAGCTGCGACACCGATCGCCGGACACACAATGCCTGTGCGTTCGGTCGACATGGCCGCTGATGGAACCGTCGCTCTGACCGGTGATGCTGCGGGCAAGCTGCAGATTTCGACGATTGCTGGCGCGGCGGCCACGAAAGAACTGGAGGGTCAAATCGGGCCGATCGCTTCTGTCGACTTGAGTGCCGACAAAACTCTCGTCGCGACCGGCAGCGACACGGGCGTCGTTAAGTTGTGGAACGCAATCAACGGTCTCGATCGCTTGAGCCTTCTGGGACATACAGGTGTGGTGCATGGCGTTGCTGTGAGTCCGGATTCAAAACAGGTCGCATCGGCGGGAGCGGATGGAACGATTCGGATCTGGAACCTGCCGATTCCTCCGACCGCTGTGGTTGGACACACAATGCCCGTGACCGCTGTGGCGGTCGATCCCAAGGGCACGCTGATGGCGACGGCTTCTGTCGATGGCTTTGTTCGGATTTCGCAGGTGGCCGATGGAACGTTCGTGCGGGTTCTGGAGGGACATAAGGGTGCCGTGACCGCGGTCGCGTTTTCGGCTACGGGAGCGCAGATTGCGACGGGCGGCGCCGACGGGACAGTCCGACTGTTTACAACGGCCACAGCTGCGCAGGTAGCCATCTTTGAGCATGGAGCTGCGGTCTCAGCCGTTCTGGCCGTTGGCAATGGGACGCAGGTCATCTCGGGTGGAGCCGACAACATTATTCGCCAGTGGGACCCCGCGGCGAAGGCCGATGAAGAGACGAAGAAGATCAAGCCGCTGCGCGAGATTCCTGGACACGCCAGCCCGGTGACAAGTCTGGCCCTGACGGGAACGACGCTGGCTTCCGGGTCGGCGGACAAGACGGTGAAGCTGTGGAATTCAGCGACCGGTGCGGCCATACGTTCGATCAATCATGCCTTTGCCGTGTCGAGCATCGCCTTCAGTCCGAATGGGCTGCAGATCGCGGTCGCCGGTGCTGATCCAGCCGTCAAGACTTACACCGTCGCCACGGGCGCATTGGCAGCCACTCTGGCCGGCTCGCCTGCAGCCGTGACGGGCGTCGCATTCTCCGCAACCGGCGCACGAGTCGCCGCGACATCGAACGACGGGCTGCGCGTGTGGGACGCAACTGGGCAACTGCTCCAGCAGATCGACAGCAACAAAGTCGCTCTGCGTGGAGTCGCGTTCGCCGCGAATGAAGCGACAGTCATTGCCGGAGCCGCGGACAATTCTGCCCAGGTCTTCACCGTGTCACTGGCGAAGCTGATCACGGGACACGAAGGAGCCGTGACCGGGCTGGCCTACAACCCGGCCGGAACAATGCTGTTGTCCGGCGGAGCAGACAAGACAGTCCGCCTGTGGACTCTGGCAGCCGGCACAGCCAAAGCGTTTGCCGGGCCGACGGCGGCCGTGACCTCTGTTGCGATTACAAGCGATTCGGCTCGGGTTGTGGCCTCCAGTGCTGACAACACCGTCCATGTCTGGAATCTGGCCGATGCGGCCGTCCAGGCGAAGTTGACTCATCCCATGCCGGTCCATGCAGCAGCAGCGTCCGCTGATGGAAACCGGATTGCGACATCCTGTGCCGACGGCATTGTCCGACTGTGGGACACCGTCAGCGGACTTGAACTGGAACGATTTGTTGGACACGCCGGCATCGTCCACAGCGTGGCGGTCACTGGTGATGGGACAACCGTTCTGTCGGGCGGATTCGACAAGACGGCTCGTGTCTGGACCGGTGCGGCGAAGTCGATTGTGGCAGCCCACGAAGGCGTCATTAACGACCTCACACCAGTAACTGTTGGCGGAGCGTTTAATCTACTGACGGCCGGTGCGGACAAAGCCGTCAAGTTGTGGGACGCGACAGGCAAAGCCGTGCGGGCATTCGCTGGCAGTACCGGCGCCGTTGCACGCGTTGTCGCAACAAAAGACGGAACTCGTGTCGCAGCGGGTGGAGCAGACATGAAGGTCTATGTCTGGACTCTGGCCAATGCCGCGCTGGCTCAGACGATCACAACCCCGGCTGCGGTAACGGGGCTGGCAGTCAACGCAGACAACTCACGAGTGGCCGTCGGCGGCGCGGACATGCATCTGCGAGCCTATGCGGCAGCCGATGGTGTTCTCCAGGAAGACGTGACATTGAAGGTTCCTCCGGCGGATCTGGCATTTGCTCCCGACGGACGCACGCTGGCCATGGCCGCGGCGAATAATGGCGAGCTTCATCGACTGGCGCTCGATCGCCTGATCACCGGACACGAGGGCAGCGTCAACTCAATCGCATTCCTGTCGGACGGACTTCGCGTCTTGAGCGGTGGTCAGGACAAGACCGTTCGAATGTGGGATGCGGTCGATGGCCGCACGCTGCTGACCGGCGGCGGAATGACCGCCGCTGTTTCGGACGTCGCCGTCAGTGCTGATGGGCTGACCATGGTTGCCGGTGGAGTCGAAAAAGCCGTTCGACTATGGGAATTGCCGGCTGTCATCGCCGCCCCGATTGCCACGCCACTGGTGGCGAATTCCACGTTCACCACACCGGCCGCCATCAGTTCCTTGACAGCGAGTGCTGATGGAACACGTATCGCTGCGACAGGTGCCGATGGTTCGATTCTCGTATTCGATGCTGCAACCGGATTGAACTTTGAGCGGCTGGCTGGTCATGCCATGCCCGGACATGCCGTCGATTTTGCGGATGACGGCAAGACGCTGCTTTCCGGTAGCGAGGACAAGACTGCCCGGTTCTGGACCTTGGCGGCCGAACGTCTCGTACCTGCACATGAAGGCAAAGTGACCGACCTGGCTGCTGTGGTTGGCGCTGAGACTTTCAATCTGCTGACAGGCGGCGAGGACATGGGCGTCAAGTTGTGGGACGCGACGGGTACCGCCGTGAAGGTATTCGAGGGCAGTACCGGTGCTGTCGCTCGTGTTGCTGCCACCAGCGATGGTCTTCAAGTTGCCGCGGGCGGCGCCGACATGAAGGTCTACGTCTGGAATGTTGAGGACGCGAAACTGCTCCACACGATCGAGACGCCGGCTGCTGTGACCGGTCTTGCGTACAACGCCGATAACTCGCGTCTGGCTATCAGCGGTGCCGACATGCACCTGCGGGCGTTTGCCGGAGCTGATGCTGCGTCTCTGGAAGACTCGACTCTGGCGGCCGCCGCGGTGGACATGTCTTTCTTACCGGATGGCCGAACGCTGGCCGTTGCCACGGGGAATAACGGGGAACTTCAACAGTTGGCACTGGAGCGGCTGATTACGGGACATACAGGTCCGGTCAACGCACTCGCGTACCTGCCGAACGGATTGCGATTGCTCAGCGGTGGCGAGGACAAAACCGTCCGAGTGTGGAATGCGGTCGACGGGACTGCCGTTGCGACCTGTGCCGGAATGACGGGCGTGGTTTCTGACGTCGCGCTAACGGCTGACGGACTTACGGCGATTGCTGGCGGCATCGAAAAAGCCGTTCGCATCTGGACGTTGCCCGCTGCAGATGCGGCACCCGTAGAGGCAGCCATACCGGCCACGGCTTCGTTAGTGACACCTGTCGCCGTGAAAGGCGTCACGCTGAATGCCGATGGGTCGCGAATTGCTGCCAGTTGTGAAGACGGAATGGTGCGTGTCTTCGATGTGGCGACCGGGCTCGAACTCGAGCGACTTGTCGGACATGCTGGCCCCGCTCACGCTGTGGACTTTGCCGCCGATGGCAAGACGCTGCTCTCTGGAAGTGAAGACAAGTCGGGCCGATTCTGGAGGCTGGCTGCTGAACGTGTTGTGGTCGCTCATGAGGGTGTGATCAGCGATCTGGCCGTGCGGAAGGCGGGTGAGACAGTTCAAGTTGTGACTGGTGGCGCCGATAAGAAAGTTCGGCTGTGGAGTGCGGTCGGCGAGCCTGTCATCGATCTGGCTGGAGCCGTCGGCGCTGTTCTGTCGGTCGCCGTGAGGGCAGACGGAGCTCAGATTGCCGCGACAACAGCGGATTCCAAACTGCTGACCTGGACACCGGATGGCAAGGCGGCTCTGAATGTCGCTGCGACCAGTCCGATTCACTCTTTGCGTTACGGAGCCGCCGATCAGTTTCTCGCGGCTGGCAGTGCGGACAATCTGGTGCGTCTATTCAGTTCGAAGGATGGGCGTGTGCTGGAAGAGATCGGACCGGTCGGACCGGCGCCGGCTGTGCCGGTGACATCGCTGTCGGTCGCGGTGGATGGGCGCACGTTCCTGACAAATGGAAACGCCAACGCTGGTTCGATTGTCCGGCGTTCGCTGGTGGCAAAGGTCGACGCTCATGAAGGTGGCGCGAACGCAGTCACCTTTACGGCCGACGGAACTTTGCTGACGACCGGCGGTGAGGACAAAGCGGCTCGCCTGTGGAGCATCCCGGCCGACGCGCCGATCGAACCGGAGAAGGTTCAACTGAATGGGTTTGCCGGCGCGACGGCGTCTATTACCGGAGTTGATGTGACTGCGGATGGTGCTGTTCTCGCGGCCTCAAGTGCGGATGGTTCCGTGTATACATGGCCTCTGACGAAGGCGCCGGCTGCTGAACCGATTGCTGCGACGGGCACGTTTACACTTGGCTCGCCGGTACGATCCATCAGTCTGGCAGCCGATGGCACACGCATCGCCGCCTGTGCCGACGACAAGCTTGTGCGAGTCTGGGATGTCGTCAGCGGACGGGAACTGCAACGTTTCCCCGGGCACGAAGCCGCTGTGCTGGCTGTCGACTTTGCAGTTGACCAGAAGACGCTCGTGTCCGCGAGTGCGGACAAATCGGTACGACTGTGGAATGTGGCGGCGACACGGGTGATCGAGGCCGATGCGGCGGCAATCAATGATCTTGCCGTTCGCGTCGTCGGTGAGGCGACAACGATTGCCACGGCGGGTGCCGACAAGACAGTTCGGCTGTGGTCGGTCGAGGGAGCGGCGGCCGGACAACTTGCAGGTCCGGCAGCCGAAGTAGCGAGTGTTGCGGTGCGGCCAGACGGGAAACAGATTGTCGCCACATCCGCGCTGGCCGTGTTCGTCTGGGACCTGCCGGCTGCTCTGCCGGCTACACCACTGCCTGTGACGGCTCAATTTGTCACGACTGCAGCCGCGCACCGTGCGCAGTATCAGGCGGATGGAACCCAGTTTGCGGTTGGCACTGCCAATGGCCGGTTGCAGCTTCATGCTGCGGCGGGTGGGCACTTGCTGGAAGTCATTACGCAGGCCGCTCCAGTGACCGCACTGGCATTCGCGCCGGACAAACGCACGCTGCTTGTTCCGGGTGTTGATAACTCGGCGACGGCATATCGAATGTCGTTCGTCAAACTGCTGGCAGGTCACGAAGGCGCAGTAACGTCAGTCGCGTTCATTCCCGGTGGCGCGTCGATCTTCACCGCGGGAGTCGACAAGACCGTGCGACAGTGGAAGCTCGACGACGGCACGCAGATCGCGACATTCGCCGGACTCACCGACGCTGCACTGGGCCTGTCGCTGAGCACAGACGGCAAGAAGTTGTTTGCTGCCGGAGCTGACAAAACAGTCCTTGCCTGGGACGTCCCGGCGGCGGCTGTCACCGAAGCGGTTGCGGCTGTCGCGACCCTCACCAATCCGGAAGCAGTGCTGAACGTCAGCGCGAATGCCGACGGAAGCCGCGTGGCAGCAACCGGAGCGGACGGCATTGTCCGTATCTGGGACGTTGCGACCGGACGCGAACTGGAACGCTTCGTCGGTCACGAAGGCGCGGTGCTCGACGTGGCGTTTACGAAGCAGGGTACTCAACTGCTGAGCACCGGCGCTGACAAGTCCGTCCGCATCTGGACTCCGGCTGCGACGAAGGTCATCGTGGCTCATGAGGGCGCGTGTAATGACGTGGCGTTCGTGGCGGCGGGGGCACAGTTCGTGTCCGCCGGAGCCGACAAGCTCGCGAAATTGTGGAACATCGACGGAACGGAAGTCCGAAAGTTCGAAGGCGCCACGGATGCTCTGACGTCAGTGGCTGTGAAGCCCGGCAACGCTCAATTGGCTGCTGGCGGCATCGACAAGTTTGTCTATCTATGGACCATCGCGGACGCCGTATCGACCGCGAAGATCGAAACGCCGGCTGCCGTACAGAATGTCGCCTATGGACCGCAGGGAACGCGGCTGACCGCTGTAGGTGCTGCTGGCGCGTTGCAGGTGTTTGATTCAGTCGCGGGCGAACTGCTGCACGAACTGAAAAGTGCGATGGCTCTGAGTGATGTTGTTTTCACACCGTCCGGCCGGGAACTCGTAACCGGGGGAGCTGATAAGAACCTCAGCGTGTGGGCATGGGCCTCTCCTGTCGAAGTCAAATCCTTCGCCGGACACACGGGTCCTGTGTATGACGTGTCATTTGCACCAGATGGAAAGACGATCGTCTCGGCGGGCAACGACGCGACAGTGCGTCATTGGGACCTGACGGCCGGCAATCAACTGCGCCAGATCGCGGGACACGAGGGCGCCGTGTATCAGGTCGCCTTCAACGCAGCCGGCACACAGATTGTCTCCGGCGGCCTCGATGGAACCGCGCGAGTTTGGAACGCCGCTGACGGAGTCGCCGTGAAAGCGCTGGCGATTGAAGACCAGAAGTCACCCGTGTTCGCTCTCGGGATCAGCCCGAACGGCCAGTTCGTCGCGACCGGCGGTAAAGACCAGACCGTCCGAGTCTGGAACGTGGCAACTGGAGCCGTCACCCAAACACTGACCGGCCACCCGGCCGCCGTGTACCGAGTCGGCTTCAACAAGACAGGCACGAAGCTGCTTTCATGCGGCCATTCCGGCCAGGTCAAAGTCTGGAACGTGGCCGACGGCAAGCCCCTGTTCGACGTAACAGCCCCAGCCGTCGCCTGGTCAGCCACCTACGCCCCGGGCGGAGACAAAGTTCTGGTGACATGCTCGAATTCACACGCCTACTTCGTCGCCTTACCCGAGGCCGCTCAGAACTGAGTCGTGTCAAACGAATCTGGGGCTGCGGGCCTTCAGGCACTTCGTGAACCATCCCAGTGAGTTCAGTCGCTCACGAGTCTGAGCCACCCACTTCGCATCCGCCAGCCGATCCTTGACCCACGCCGGAGTCACGTCGAGCGGCTTCGGGTCCTTCCCTCGCGGCGGAAACAGCCGCCGCACCACGCCTTCATCCGACCACTCCTGTGCGACGTCGTCATCCAACATCAGCACGACACGCGGATGGTTGTCGGGCACGGCACACACATCAATCGCAAAAACCCCGGCGAGTTCCCTGAGCCGTTCTACATCCACTGCTTGTGACGCCCACAGCCTCCCCGCACGGAAGAGCCCGCCGTCCGCACTGCGAGATGCAGTGATAGAATGAAGTCACCATCGAATTCACCAGCGACTTGCGAGCAGCCGTCCTTGAAAATCTGCTGAAAACGGGCGTAATCGGACCAGACGTCCGACTCGCAGCAGTCCGGCCAACTCGTAACAATGCCTGTCCTTCTTTTTTCAAACTGACGGAAAGTCCTTGTTCGGCGACAATTGGTTGTTCGGTTACACACACACAAACGGCCGCAAGACAAAGAGACCGTACCCCTTTACCTTCGCAACGGACCTCCCCAAGTACGATATTACTATCATACCACTATCGGCGGTAAAGTAATCTCAGCCGCTCGCCTTAACGCTTTCTGTGTTTGCTCGTGGTTCAGTTCGGACAACGACAGACCACGTTTCGCTGGCAGTTTCTGAGCGGCATCCTTGCAGTCGCGGGGCTCATCCAATCACTCGCACACCGTCATCTCGGCTGGCTTGGCTGTTCCTGTGGCGGTTCATCACCGGCTGAGGCGATACTGCCAGCAACTATTGCATGTTCTTCAGCCAATTGTGGGATATGGTAGTCTTCAGATGGCTTCCACAGTGCCCGGATTGTTGTTTGAAGATCTTCGACATCGTATTCAAAAACAGAAACAGCTGCAGTCGATTGATCAACCGACTCTTTAACACTCTCCGAGATTTCCCACGGACCATTTGTGTCTATTCTACGAAAGTGATCCACGCTTGATTCGTCCCCTGTTGGGTCACGCCACGCCACGGCAAAGGACGGGGGCAATTCAAACGCGTCCAAGTTTCCGGGTAGCCTCTGAAATTTCAGCTCAACGCGCGCCGCTCTAATAGTCCCTGCCGTGCCAGCGCGCAGACCTGTCGCGTTGAATGGGAAGTCTTCAAGCCCAACCAACAGGTCATGTGGGAAGAACGCCGACTTATATCCCCATGCAAATCCATATTGGAGCACTCTAAACGGATGTATTCTTGGAGTGCCGAAATCGAGCGAGAATGACAGTTCTGTCCCCTTCGAGTGGAGCTTAGGCTCCCGAATGTCAAGTGAAACTCGACCGTTCGCACTCCCCGGTACGAGTCTCCATGCATCGAGATACTCTTGTGAATCCAATACTCCACATCCGAAATTGAATTCGTCTATGTCAAGACCTTGATGTGTCCGCCAGATGCAGTGCTTAACTGATTGATGATCAGCAGGACGGAATACAATTTGTTTGTATTGCATTTCACAATGCACCCATCCGTTTCTCTTGATTTCAATAGTTTTATGCGCGGACTGGGTTACGAATGGTACGCGTGGTTGGACCACGTCGCGCAGCAGATCACTAAGCACCTTGTCGGCCCCGTGCTTGTTGCGGCTGTGATCGAACTCCGGGACGTCAGCCGACTTATCAACTGCAAGCCCAAGTGCTTCAACCTTAATTCCCTGTTCACGGAGGGCCGCTACTCTCATCCCCATATCTCGTGCGAAGGTTGTCTCCGTGATCACCCAAGGGGAAACGGACGAATGACCTGGAGACTTATCGGACGAAGTGAAGACGGAAAAGAATGCGTCACACGATTGAATCAGTTTCTTCAAAGACTCGATCGCATTCTCAGCTCGGTACGTGTTCCCTGTAACGACCTCAACCTCGCCACCAGTGCACTCCTCGGCGACTTCACGAAACCACTGGTCGATTTCAGGCCGACTGAAATCAAACGAGAGAAAGACTCTCTGTTTCCTCATTTTAGGCCTCCTTGCCAGCAGTTCGAGCTGGGGCGGGCTCGTCATGTCTATGGACCTTCAGAGCAATGCGGATCACGTATACTTTAGTGACTCTAACAGTATGTACAAGTCAAACTAGTAGCGCAGAAGTCCACTGGCGAAGAAGTTGGGAATCAGGTCTTTCGTTCCGAGCCTGTCGCGAGGGTCGACCGTGCTCTCAATGCTCAGATGTCGCAGTCTGAGTCGTTGACCCTCTTTGTTGTTAATGCGCGGCCACACGCTGCGGAGAATTACAGTAAAAGAGTTAGCGCATCTGACATCTAACCGCCCCGCAGACGCGGGGTGGCCGTGGTTGATTTTCATCCTCAGGGGTGGCCGTGTTTGCTTGCAAACAGGGCCGCGCAGCGGCAAGAGGTGACGGAGTTTGCTGGCTGATCCGCGTTGGTGCCGCGACTTCTTGTGGCTTTGCCATGCCGGTTGCACAGCAACCGCCGCGATCCATTCAGATTCGACCGATTTCGTGGATCGGGCTGGTTGATTCACTCGTTCGGCGCGGGTCTCCCGACCCCGCCGCTGGTTGACCGCAGGTCTCCCGGACCCATGAGCAGATCGTCAATTTCCTGGTTGGCCGGGGAGACCTTCGGTCAGGTCTCAGGCGGGGTCGGAGACCCGCGTCGAACAGGAGTGACGCGCCCGACAAACCGCCCCTGAGCTTGCCTCAGGCGTTTAACCGTTTTTGCGCTACTCCATCTGAACACGCCTGAGTAGCGCAGAAGCCGTTGGACCACCGGGGCAAGCCCGGTGGCGAGTCTTGGTCCGGCGCGTCGGGAATGTCTGTGTCACGGGTTGGTGCGGCCACTCCGGCCTACTGAAAACCTCTCAACGTCGCAGCGTGGAGACCAGGTTCTGGTCACGTGCTCCAACTCGCACGCCTGCCTCGTCGCTCTCCCTGTGGCCGCTCAGAACTGAGTTGTGTCGAACGAATCGGGCGCTGCGGGTGGTGGCGGGTTCCGCCGTTCTTCGATCTTTCGCTGGTATTGCCCCCAGGAGTGTTTCAGGGAGTCCAGCAGTCGCGGTACGTTCGGGGCTGACAGAAACACGCGGCTGGAGACTGTCGACTTCGGGAAGAATGTGGTGATGAAGTCGAACGAGAATTCCGTCGCCGTGTGTCCGATCATGACTGCGTTGGCGTAGGTGCCACTCATGTCGGTCTCGCCGAACTTGAGCTATTCGTACAGGTCCTGCGCCGAAAACTGCTGCTGTTGCTGGCCGGGTTTCGGTTTGGCCGCCTCGGGAAGTTGCGGCTCACCAAAGCGGTTCCGGTAGTTGTCGAGATTCTCGGTCAGTGCCTGAATCATACTTGTCTCAACATAACGGGAGGCATGCCTTCGCTGGTTTCCATTCTTAAAGCATCACGAAGAAGAAGGCGTCCCGGACGATTGCTGGTGCGTCGGGAGGCCAGCCGGTCGGGAGCAGGTCTTCGCCGCGCTCAAGGCTGGGAACGGGGTTCTGCAATTCTCCGTCGTGGATCACAGACAGGCCCTCGGCTTCCAGGACGGCGGTGATCTCGCCGCGGAGTGTTTTCACGGCGGTCACGGCTTCGTCACCGTGGAATTCGCGGAAGTACTCGTACATGTCGACAGGCCGGCCGTCTTCGTGGAAGATCGAGACGCCGAGAGCCGGAAGGGTGTGGCCGCCTTCCGACTCCTCGTATGTACCGGGCTGGATCGCTGCAAACGGGGCCACGGCTGACACCACGACCGTCAGGCCGATGAACGCGATCCCTTCAACGCGCATCTCATTGCCGTCCTCCGTGTAATCAATGTCGTCTGTGACTGCCTCGAACGGGGGGTCTGTCAGTCCGAGGAAGAAGCGATCGTAAGGGCGGTCGAAACCCTCAATCGGCGCTGTACCCCACGAGTCTTCATCGTCCGGATCGACATGCGACCGGCCGCTGACTCGGCAGCACCAGGCGGGGTCTTCAAACATGAGCCGTGCGAGGTCGATCCCACGGAACAGTGTCCGGAGCTGCAGCAATCGAGATTCCAGCGCGTATCCATCGACGTCGAATATCCAATCGATGACGCCGTCCGGATATGCCGCGTCGATTGCTCTCTGGATGTCCGGCCGGATGCTGAAACTCGATTCTGCCATGTGTCATGCCGATCTTTTGCGACGGGACTGGCGTTTCGGGCGGCTTTGTTTCTTTGCTTCGGCGGGCGGTTGCGTGTCCATGTACTGCGGTGGGGATTTGCCGACCCGGCGGATGACTCGCGGGTAGGTCACGGTGGGGATTGCCTCTTCAACACGCTCCACCTGGATCTGGTGGTACCAGTTATCGTCCGGATCGAACCAGTAGCCGAAGGCTCGTCCGGATTTCAGTTGCAGGTCGTCGATCACTGTCGTGCTCGCATCCAGTTCGCCCTTCGATTGTCCGTTGCCATAATTGGGGCCGTCCGGATCGAAGGAACGTTTGCCGAACTGAAACTGGTAGAGGTGCTGGTTCTGGCGTTCGAGAGCTTCGAATATCGCATGGTGCAGTTGATCCAGCGTCTGGTCGCCGCGGATTTCAATGTCGCGACGGATGACTCTTGCGGTGAATGTCTCGCTGATTGGTCCGCTCATCACGAAGGTCGAGAGCACGTAGAGGTTGGCCGGTGGCGATTGAGGGACAGGTGTTGCACGCGGTTTTTGTTGCGGTGTTTTCGACTGGCCGGTGGTTCGACCGCGTCCTCGCCAGGACGGGATTTCGTCTTCCGGTACGAGCAGCCGCATGGAGCGCGGAACGCCCGGCTGTCGGAGGACGAGCCCCTTTTTCTCAAGCATCTTCACCATCTGATTGACGGACGGTGGCGAGACGCACATGGCGGTGGCGATCTCCGATTCTGCTGGCGGGCAGCCGTGCAGGTTGATGTAAGCCTGAATGAAGGACAGGTAACGGCCCTGTGTTGGTGTGAAATCAGTCATGGGAATCCTTTCGGGGACGATCTCCTGGCGTCGACCGGGCATCGTAGCTCGCGGGTGAAACTCGTCGAGCAGAATTCTGCTTTGGAGTGACTGATACTACTGTTTGCGCTGACCGGTACTGACGGTAGAAACGCGATGAGGCACCATGACCAGGTGGGAGGACGACTCATGAGTGAAGTCAGACTGGTTTTGCGGGATGCGGAGCGGGATCTGTCGGGGACGATTCATGGGAGTGTCGGCGACGCGGCGGTTGCGGCGCTGAGTGCTGATCCTGTGACGATCGAAGAACTGAATGTCGCGCTGGAACGCTTTCGGGCCACGCATGGCGACCGTGGTTTTTTCGCGTGGTTCGGGCCGGGCATCAACGACGAACCGTACGACGCCGGACTGGTCGTCATTGATCTCGCCGCGCGGCTGGTGGTCGTGGATTCCACTTATTCGTCTCCGGGACACAGGGGCCAGGTCGACTATCACGACGGGAAGTGTGCGACCCGTGTCCGCGTGAATTATTCACTCGATGACGAGTGGTCGTTCCGCAGCCGGGTCGATGACTGGCGCGGTCTGGCGGAGGCCCGTCGTCGGGAACGGGCCGCGCGGCCGGAGATCGATGTGCGCGGGATTGTTTATGGACGGCCATTGATCGAGTTTCTCGCGTCCGGGTGTTTTTGTGACGTTGCCCGGCGCGATGAGATCAAAGTGCAGGTCCACGAGAAATGGATTCAGCGCAGACGCGAATGGATTGAACGCTATGCAGATGGGCCGCAGCCAGACCCGGCGTCGCTCAGCCTTGAGGAGCTGGCTCCGGGTACGGCCGCCGGGTAGGAGATCTACGCCAGCGTTTATTACGACACCACCCAGGACATTCACGCCGCGTGGCTGCTCACTCCACGGTCCGACCTGAACGATCAATGTCCGCGCGACGTTTTCCTCTCCAAACGTGAGCACATCAGTCGCGATCACACGAGCCGCTGCGAACAGTGGACCCGTCTCGATGAGTGTCCCCGCGGCCTGGATGAAACGTCGCATGCGTTCCGTTTCGGCGGATTCGGGACGCACGAACTGGTGATGTATTACGACCTCGTGCGCGAACTGCTGTGGTCGTGCTGGGACCGGCTGGAACAATCGGCCGATCCGTTGCCCGAGGCCTTCACGGTGGCCGACTTTCTGTCGGACGAAGTCCCGCGGCTCGAGCAGTTGCGCGACGAGTGGCTGGAGACTCCCGATCCGGAACACCACATGCGCACGCCACGTTCGATCATCGATCGCGAATGGGCCCGTCTGCCGGAGGGCGGTGCGTACGACATGATCGATCCCGACTGCCCCTGCTGCCAGATGCTGGCGGACATGCCGGGGCCGTCGTTCTGGCATCTGGACGGTTCGAGCATGGACTGGGAATTCGCGTTCGACATCTACCACAAGACACGCGAGGAATGGGACGAGGATCAGCGTGGGTGGGCGGAACTCAGTCGACGCCGGGACGCCGAATGGAAAGAACGCCGGCGGCTGGGGCTGCCGAACAACACACCAGTCGCCGGGTCGGATGAGGACGAATCGATCTGGTCACGCAGTTTTGCCACGGCCGATGGACCGGAGGTGCCACTGGGGATCCGCCTGGTCGGAATTGGCGGACACCTGGCCGAAATCATCACGGACCTGCGGGAATCCCGTGCCGACGGACACCAGGAGCTGGTTGACGAACTCAATCGTGACTTCGCCAACCTGCGTGAAGTTCTGGGCCAGACTTCCACACAGGGGCTGAATGAGTCGCTGATCGAACCGGTGCTCGCCCGGTTCCAGGAGACACTGACGCGAGTGGCCACAGCGGAATCGGAGCTGGAATCGGAGCTGAAATCGAAGTGCAGCGCACTCACGCGCAGGGTGACGACGTTCGCCGCGCCGCCCGCTGACGAACCCTGGAAAACCGGACAGCCTGATCAGGACTGGGATGACGTCCCGTTCTGATCGTGCCTGGAAACTACGGGAGAGACGAATGGATCACGACTCGATTATTGACGACTGGCGGCAGAACGCCGAGAAGAACGACGACGAGAACTACGATTTTCTCCGCAGCCTGAAATCGCGGGAGTACGGATTCGAACCCGATGAGTTGTGTCACGAGCTTCACCAGCAGGCTTTCGAGATCGTCGACTGCACGCGCTGCGCCAACTGCTGCAGGACGATGGACATTCGGTTTGAGGACGACGACATCGATCGGATCGCCGGACACCTCGGCGTGACTGTCGATGCATTCACGGAGGCGTACCTTGAAGTCGATGACGAGGGCGGCGGTTACCGGGCGAGGGAAAAACCGTGCCCGTTTCTCGCAGACGACCATCGCTGTACGATCTACGACGTCCGTCCGACCGTGTGCCGGGAGTATCCGCACACGGACAAGGAAGGCCTGGTGTTCCGGACGATGGGTGTGGCGAACAATACGCTCGTCTGTCCAGCGGTCTTCTGGATCGTGGAACAGATCAAACAGGAAGCCCATCCAGCCCAAAGGGATCGTGAGGCGGGCGGACCGAATGCGGGAGGTTCCACATTCGTCTCCGTTCCGTAGCCCTGCGACGGTTTTCTTCCTGGTGGGCGGCCCAGCGGTCAGCATCCGGATGGTCGATGTGCAGAGCGCGACACGTCAGGACTGTGTATCTGACGAGATCGGCCACCCACGGATCAGCCCGGCGATGACACTGAGCCGGTCAGAACTAAATGAGCCGCGTCCCCTTTTCCTGTCTTGCTCCTGCCACGGCAGCTTGAAGTCTTGAATCCGAGGCGTCTTGTGGCTGCGCCATGCCGGTTGCAAAGCAACCGCCACCACCCAACCGAATGACGTCAACCGGTGCCACCGCGCGTGACAACAGCGAGGCGAGAGCCACCGCTCCGAGTCCGGATGAGCGCATCAGAAATTCGCGACGATCTGCGGGCTGTTCAACATGTCACTCTCCGTTTTCTTCCGGGTCTGCCGCTGACGACTTCTCCTGATACCGTTCCCGTACGGCGTCCAACCGGCGCTGGAACTTCGACGTCGGGAACATGGAAATCACGCGTTCGAGCACACGGATTTCTTCCTCAACAAACTGACCGTCAGCACCGCTCAGTCCTTCGATCATCGGTGCTGGCGGGTTGATCCCTCGATCGAGCAGCGCGTCGCACGCCGCAACAAACTCCTGCACCATTTGCGGTTTCGCCTGGAACACGATCCCTTCATACGTTCGCCGCAGAAAGTCGACGACAACCGATTTCACCTTGAGATCGCCGGCTTCAAGGGCGTCATCGAGCACGACCAGTGCCTGCTTCCGGACTTCTTCGACACGCGGCACGTTGATGTCGGCTTCTGGCGTGTGGAACGTGAACTCGCCCATCAGGCGGCCACGGGCCCCATACAGTTGGACCATTGGAGAGGGGTGGTCAGCCAGCCTCTGAAAGAGTGGATCGAACAATTCGGGGCCGTCCGGGCCCAGCAGCATGGTCGCGTCACGCATCATGCTGTTGAGAACGCCCCACGGCCTGCTTGCGTTCGGCAGTGTGTCGAAATGATCGAGCCACAGCATTCCGACCTCAACAGGCCCGGCCGCCCGGCTCGAGTCGTCGACACGCGGATGCATGCCGATATCAATCCAGGACCACATCAAGAGGCTCATTCGCCGCTGCATGAACTGGTAATACTCGTCAGTCGCCGTGTCGTCTCTGAGCACCAGACGTTGCCAAGCCGGCACGTGGTGCACCATCTGAACGCGCACGTCTTCCCACATGCGATCCAGCAACGGCCTGTCGTAACTCGAATTTCGCAGGATCGACAGCTGGCTGTAGATCCGGTTACCAGACTCAGGTATGCGATTCATCTGCGTCAATTGTTCGAGGCTATCGCCACTGACGCGTTCCGTCGCCCGTCGGCCAAGCTGAAAGGTCCGTAATGTGATCTGCTGTCGTTCCTGCAGAGGCCATCGGAGAGACAGATCGCGTTTTTTGCCGCCTGCGGGAATCTCGCGGCGCAGCGGTGCCCAGTAGCGAAGACACGCGAGCAGAGCGTCAACCAACTCCAGCTCGGATTCGGCATCGGCCTGCAGTAGCAGTGCACCTTCCAGGCTGCGAATTGCGAGTTCGTGATTCTTTCTGCCGGCGGCAACCTGGGCGATTGTGCGGCGACGTTTCAGTTCCACAGCCGGCGACCACTCGCTGTTTGGCAATTCCCTGATACTCAGCGCCCGGCGAACTTCCCGGCAGACCTCAACTGCGACGCTGTCGTCGAGTGGGCGCGGCTGCAGTGAGAACGTGCTGATCACTTCGTCGTCCTGATCCCGCACGGCGCCGCCGCACCGGACACCATTGGCCTCGGTTTGCACGTCCAGTAGCACGAACACATCCACATCCATGTCCGGCGGGCGGTCGGACCCGGAGTCAGCCTTCACGAGTTGCCTCGGCAGCACGATGACATCTGCGGTGGCACTCAGACGCCGCTCAATGAGGTCCGTGAACATGTCGACGTGCAATGCTTCCGCGTTACTCAGCATGTCCGAGGTCAGGACGATTGCCACACGCGTCTGGTTTTCACGCGGAACTGACCAGCGTGTCAGCGCACGCTCCATTGTTACCGCCAGATCAGCGTCGAGAGCCTCACCACGAGCGTCCAGGGCAGCGTCCGCCAGGAGAGCCCCCGTGCCTGATTCCCGAACCGAGCAACCAATGATCCGTTTGTCCGGCCCCCGGTCGAGGAAGAGGAACAGGCTGGCCTCCGCCTCCTGTCCGATCCGCCTGAGTTCATCAACCCGCCCGCTGCCGATCGACCACGCGCTGAATGAGTGGAGCTGTGATCTCAGGTCTGGCTTAACCAGACACCACTCGATCGGCTCCGCCACTCGCAGCCGCAATTGCTCAAACGGATGATGCGTCGTATCGAGCGTGTCTGAAAACGCAGCGACATAGGCTGAAGCTCTCTCAGCCGGAGCACAGGACGACAGGCACAGGACGCAGACGACGACAGCAGAGTGCATAGCGGCCTCCTTCGCCCACCGGCCTGTGACACCCCAGATTAATTGTCCAGGATCAGTCACGGGTAACGGTCTCGTCGAGATTGAGGATGGTGCTGCAGATGGTCGTCCAGGCGGCGACTTCGACCAGGGCTCCGTCGATTGTTGTCGGCGCGTCTCCCGCGTTAACGAGGTCCATGATGGCCTGCACATCGTTCTTAGGTCTCCGGCGGGGTCGGAGACCCGCGCCGAACAGGGGTGACGAAGTGCTTGAGTTTCTCGTCGTCAGTGACCCAGGGTTTGACCAACGACCACGTGGCCTTTCGGGGAGTTTGCCAGTTGTTGCTTGTTGAACGCGGCCTGGTGTTGGGGCTTGCCTTCGATCGGGATGGGCTCACGCAGAGCGGCATGTCAGAACTGAGTCGTGTCGAACGAATCTGGGGCTGCGGGTGGTGGCGGGTTTCGGCGTTCGTCGATTTTTCGCTGGTACTGGCCCCAGGAGTGTTTCAGGGAGTCCAGCAATCGGGGTACGTTCGGAGCTGACAGAAACACGCGGCTGGAGACGGTCGACTTCGGGAAGAATGTGGTGATGAAGTCGAAGGAAAACTCCGTCGCCGTGTGGCCGATCATGACGGCATTGGCATACGTGCCACTCATGTCGGTTTCGCCGAACTTGAGCTCTTCGTACAGGTCCTGCGCCGAAAACTGCTGCTGTTTCTGGCCGGGTTTCGGTTTGGCCGCGTCTGGAAGTTGTGGCTCACCAAAGCGGTTCTTGTAATTTTCAAGATTCTCGGTCAGCGCCTGAATCATGCGCGGCACGACCGGTGGCGGAAGTACGACCCGCGCGGCGACCTGGTGCGGTTTCGTCATGCGCAACAGAAAGTCGACGATGAATTCGTGCTGTCCGTTGAGCACAACGGCGCCCGTGCTGAACACTCCCCGGGCCACTTTCTCCGGCACCAGGGCGCCGATGTGAGCCTGCTGCACTTCCTGGCTCTGGATTTCACTGCCATCAGCCGACTGGCCTGACGGATCGTTCGGCGGGCCGTCTTGCGGACCATCGGGAGTAGACTCGTCGTTGCCATAGTCGTCGTTCATAAGTCACGCCGTGAGAGAGAAGTGCGAAAAGGGATGACTGACGAGGAACTGTGGCCCAGCCTGCAGCAACCGCTCGGAAGACCAGAACATCGTCTGTCAGGGGGGAATATGTACGAGGCGCGGTGAAGTGTCTATCATCTTCGCCCAATTGACTTTCGGGATCGAGCGGACAGACTCTGTCCAGTCTCACCGCGTTCCCGATGTCAGGATCGGGCAACGCTCGTATCAGAAGGTCAGATTGACTGCTCATCCATCTGATCTCCACGGTGACGCGGCGGCGGAGCGGTTTGACGGCGACTCGGCAGGTTCCACTCCTACGGAGGATACCACGGTGCTTCACAGTACTCCTGTACCTGCCACAAGCACAGCGGTCGATCTCGACGAAGTCCGCTCGATGCTTCTGTCTGAATCTGACTTTGACATGCCACAGCTCACCCTGTTGCGGGAGGCGGTCAGTCGGCAACAGTCAGCCGATGTTCGCCGGACATCGCAGGAGCTGCGTGCCAGCGTGGATGGCGACGGCAGTCCTTCACAGGGGGCGCTCGTGCGGCTGGGCGTTGCACTGCATCTCCTGGGAAATCACCGCGACGCAAAAGCTTATCTGAATCGGACCGAAGGGCATCCCATTGCAGCGTTCTATCTGGGACATGTCTGCATCGCACTGAATCAGCCGGAAGTTGCCGTGACAAACTTTGCGGCGGCATCCCAGTCCGGATACGACGCCGTCGAGTGTGAGCTGCAACGTGTTGCCGCTTTGCGGCTGGCCGGTCAGATTGACGAAGCGGAGGCGGCACTCAAGGCCGTGGCTGCCAAAGCTGTCTCGCGTGCAGACTACTCGTTCCAGATGGGCTGCCTTCTGGCCGACCACGGAGACAACCTGGGAGCGATCGAGTATTTCGAGCGGGCCGTGGACATGGACCCGCATCACGCGCGGGCTCTGTTCTGGCTGGGCAACGAATCGACACGTCACGGCAACGACGAAGACGCAATCTCTCTGTACGAGCGAGCGTTGTCTCGACCCCCGTTGCATCTGGGGACGCTGTTGAATCTCGGCCTGCTTTACGAGGACAGGGAAAGCTACGACCAGGCGGCCTTCTGTTTTCGCCGAGTGCTGGAAGCCGATCCAACAAACGAGCGAGCGCGGCTGTACCTGAAAGACATTGATGCTTCCGAGGGCATGTTCTACGACGAGGAACACGTTAAGTCTGAGCAGAAGAAACAGCAGACCCTCGACCGCCCAATTGGAGACTTCGAACTGTCGGTTCGCAGCCGAAACTGCCTTGATCGGCTGGGGATCGTGACTCTGGGCGACTTGACGGATATTACTGAGCAGGAGCTGATGTCGAGCCGCAACTTCGGCGAAACGTCGCTGAAGGAAATCGGCGAACTGCTGGTACAGAACCACCTGAGAATCGGCGAGCGGGTTGAGACACGTAAACCGGACACCATGACGCCGCCTGCTGACCTCGATCCCGAACAGCGCGCTGCCATGGACCGCCCCATCTCCGATCTCAATCTGTCTGTGCGAGCCCGAAAGTGCATGGTCCGACTTAATCTCACGGGGATCGGCGAATTGCTTGTAAAGACGCCGGACGATTTGCTGTCGTCGAAGAACTTTGGTGTGACTTCGCTGAACGAGATTCGCGGCAAACTCGCAGAAATCGGCTTGAGCCTGCGGAATGATTGACGGACAACGGACTCCAACTGAGTCGAAACTGTTCAGGCGCGGTAGCCCAGGTCACCAGACTTTGGACCTTTGCTGACTCCTGTCCAAAGTCTGGCGACTTCGGCTACGACCATTGTCAGGTGCATTATCCCTACTCCCCTGGCGACGAACGAGGAGCGCTGGCATGGATGGCCACCGACTTGTTTCGCGACGGACGATGCTCGCGGCTGCCGCAGCCGGCGCAATTCCGGCGTCAGGCTTCGCATGGCATCTGTTCTCGTCCAGCGCTCAGCTCCAGTCTTCTGCGGCGGATGAGACGAATGCAGATGCTGTTCGGCCGACGGATACCTGGAACCCGATTATCCGTGTGAATCTCACGCCCAATGAGATTCAGGAGCTGACGATTTCCGTCGACAGTCCGTTTCGCATCGTTGTTCCGGGGAATCCGCGTGTCCTGGCGCAGTCGGATCCGGTCCGCGAGGTTTTTGCGTCGGCCGCGTCCAATGGCATCGGTATCCGATTCGGTGACAGCATTCTGCCGGTCAACCAGATTGAGATCGTTGCAATCCGACCTGTGTCGATCCGGGTTGGTCGCAGCCTGTACCGAGGCAGCGTGCGATTGCATCGTCGGCCGAGCGGCAAACTAATTGCGGTCAACGTGCTTCCGCTGGAAGAATATCTGGCGAGCGTCGTGAACAGCGAAATGCCCGCGAGTTTTCCGGACGCCGCACGTGAAGCCCAGACAATCGCCGCCCGGACCTATGCGTTATCGCAGATGAAAGGGCACCCGCTGTTCGATGTGTTTGGCAGCTCGCGCAGTCAGATGTATCTGGGCTACGAGTACCGCGACGCTGACGGACGGCGCCTCGCCGGCGAAACGCCCGACAGCCGCGAAATTATCCGAGACACGGCCGGCATCGTCTGCACGTATCAGGGAAAGATTTTCACGACCTGGTACTCAGCGGTCTGCGGTGGCCAGACCGTCAACGGACGCAGTGTGTTTACTGACGCGGTCCCGGCCCTGCGGAGTGTCGAATGCGACTGGTGCCGCGAAGCGAAGCTGTATCGTTGGACCAGCGAGCTGCCGGTCGCTCAGGCCAGCGATGCACTGCGGCAGCATCTCGCAAAGGACAACCTGGTGTTCCGAGAGCTGACCTCACTGGAACCCGCTCAAGTGGAGTCAGGAGACTTGCCCCGATACACGATCGGCGACGGCACGAATCGGCACCAGATTGCGGGGACGACGTTGCGACGAGTCCTGCCGTCCGCAGTGCTGCGCAGTCCGCATTTCACGGGACAGATCGAAGGAAACGTCGTCAAACTCTCCGGTCGCGGGGATGGGCACGGCGTCGGGTTGTGCCAATGGGGCGCCCGCGGACTCGGCATCGCCGGTCGATCTGCTCTGGAAATCCTCGGCTATTACTATTCCGGAATCGAGACCGTCCGGCTGCGGACACCTGAACCGTCTGGCTGAATTACGAAAAACGGACGAAACCTGGCAGCCGATGCTCGGTTAATTAACTCGCTGCCCGAACCACACACCTCAAGCTCAGCGAGATATGACGATGCCACGTAGCATTAACCATCGCGTCTTCACCACGTTTCTGGCCTTGCTGGTCGGGTTGACGTTCCGAATCTCAGTCGACGCTGCCGAGGAGACTGACACGGGCTCAGTTGTTGAAGTGGCGAATGAGATCGATCGGCTGATCGTGACTGAGCTGTCATCGGCTGATATCCAGCCGGCGCCATTGGCATCCGACGAGGATTTTCTGCGTCGCGTGACATTCGACATTGCAGGCACGTTGCCCTCGCCGCGCGAGGTCACGCTGTTCGGTCTCGACCCTTCTCCCCACAAACGTGCGAAAGTGATTGAGAAGCTGTTGGGCACTGATCAATACGCCGAGACGTGGGCGCGTTACTGGCGGGACGTGATCTTCTCCAAAGCCACCAACATGCGGGCTCCGATCGTCAATCAGTCATTCGTTAGCTGGATGACCGAGAGCCTGAAAGCCAACGACGGCTGGGACGAGATTGCTCGGGCGATGATTACCGCCGATGGAGACGTACGAGAGAACGGCGAGACGGCGCTGATCTTCGTTCAGGAAGGAAACCCCGAGGATGTCGCTGGAGAGGTGTCGCGGATTTTTCTGGGGATTCAGATGCAGTGCGCCAATTGCCACGATCACCCGTGGGATCGCTGGAAGCGTGACGAGTTTCACGAACTGGCTGCGTTTTTTCCGCGTATCAGCCTGCGACCCGTTCGCGAGGAAATGCGCACGGTGACCTGGGAGGTTGTGTCGCTCAGCGAAAACACGAATGACCCGCAAAGCCGACGGAAGCAGTTGCTGGCCAATGCCGATCGCATCTTCAGTTTCATGGACCGCAATCGAGACGGCAAACTGACAAAAGACGAAGTGCAGAAGAACCCGAACTTCGCTCGTGGCTTCGACCGCCTGCTGCAGTTTGGTGACAAGAACAAAGACGGGGCGCTGACGAAGACCGAGCTCAAAGAGATGCCCGCTCCCATGCCCAATCAAACCGGGCGCGGATCCAGCGAACACTTCATGGCCGACCTGGCGAATCCCGCGTCGCAGGGGACGAAGATTGATCCGAAGTTCTTCGTTACCGGACTGTCAACGAAGACCGGCCTCGATGATCTGGAACGTCGCGAGCTGCTCAGTAAGTACATCACCAGCACGCGTAACGACTGGTTCGCACGTTCGATCGTCAACCGCATGTGGGCCGAGATGACCGGCGAAGGTTTTTACATGCCGATCGACGACATGGGACCGGATCGCACGCCGGCGTATGCGGATGTTCTCGATCTGCTGGCCGATCAGTTCGTTCGCCATGACCACGACATTCAGTGGTTGATGCAGACGATTGCGACGACGCATACCTATCAGCGGCAGATTCGTCAGGCTGACGAGACTGGTGAGGCTCTGCCGTTCGCCTCGGCCACACCGACACGACTGCGCGGGGATCAGCTTTACAGCGCCGTCCTGAGTGTTCTCGGCGGCAGCCAGACCGCTCGGCCGCCTCGGCTTACCGGCGCGAATGGCGGCGGTGGCGGCATGAATCGCGGATTGCGTAATCCCAGGGATGCGTTCGGGGCACTATTTGGCTTTGATCCATCGACACCGCAGGCCGACATCACCGGCAACGTCCCGCAGGCGCTGTTCATGATGAATTCGCCAATGCTCAACAACCAGTTCAAGGCCAGTGGATTCACTCGTCTGGCCGGGCTGCTGCGGAAGTACCCGGATGACGAGGACGCCATGAGCGAGCTGTATCTGATGGTCCTCGCCCGCGAGCCGTCCCGCAAAGAACTCGGCATCTTCAAAGAGTTCCGCGCCGAAGTCGGCAGCCGGAACGAGGCGTTCGAAGACCTGATGTGGAGTCTGATGAATTCCAGCGAGTTCATGTCGAAACGATGAACGATTCAGAACCTCATTTCACCACAGTTCCGTGACTTGCGATCAAACGAACCAGCCAACTGAGGAATAGAGCCATGACGACCGCCCGACACGATCAAATCCGAGTCCGTCGAGACGGAATCAACCGCCGGTCATTTCTGCACTCAGTCAGCGCCGGTGCGGTTGCCGCCGGTTCGCTCAACCTGCGAGACATCATGACGCTCCAGGCGGCGGATCTCCGCAAGCAGGGCAAGTCCATGATTCTGCTCTGGATGGGTGGAGGACCATCTCAACTGGAGACGTTCGATCCAAAACCTGGACACGAGAACGGTGGTCCTACGAAAGCGATATCAACCAGCGTGCCCGGTATCAAAATCGCTCAAGGCTGGGAGCAGACGGCTGCTGTCATGGACGACCTGGCGATTATTCGCTCGATGACAAACAAGGAAGGCAGTCATCCGCGAGCGACCTATCAGATGCATACGGGTTACATCCCGTCCGGAAGCGTGAAGCATCCGAGTCTGTCGGCCAACATCGCGAAAGAGATTTCCGATCCGAAATTCGATCTTCCGGCTGTGGTTTCGGTCGGCCGAACGCAGGGCGCCGGTTTCCTGGGCGTCAACTACGAACCGTTCAACGTTGATAACCCGGGCAACATGCCGCAGAACGTCGCGACGACTGTGCCGACCACCCGTTATCGGCGCCGCTTGGGTTTGCTCGATCGGCTGGAAGGTGAGTTCGAATCACGTGGCGGCGACGTCGTCGTTCGCAACCACCGTGATTTGTACGGCAAGACCTCGAACATGGTGCTGAGTTCCGACCTTTCGGCGTTCGACATTGGTTCTGAGCCAAAATCGTTGAAAGACCGCTACGGCGATTCGAACTTTGGTCGCGGCTGCCTGCTCGCTCGTCGCCTGGTGGAAGCCGGCACGACGTTCGTCGAGATTTCCTCTCGCGGACAGGGAGGAAACTGGGACACGCATCAGGACAACTTCGAGCGGACCACGGACCTGGCCGCAACCATCGATCCAGCAACTGCCACGCTGATCACAGACTTGAAGGATCGCGGTCTGCTGGACAACACGCTGGTCGTCTGGATGGGCGAATTCGGACGTACTCCGCGCGTCAATCCGCGCGGTGGACGCGATCATTACCCGCGGGTCTTCAATGCCGCTATCGCCGGTTGCGGCATTCGCGGAGGTCAGGTGATCGGTTCGTCAACAGCCGATGGAACTGCAGTTGCGAACGATCCGGTCACCGTGAATGACATGTTCTGCACGATCTGCCAGGCGCTGGAAGTCGATCCTCGCAAGGAAAACCTGAGCCCGCTCGGTCGACCGATGAAGATTGTGGACGGGGGAGCCCCCGTCGACCAGTTGTTCGGCTGATGCAAATGCCCAGTCATCCGTCGTCGGACCCCACCTCGACGGGATCCGGGGCATAGCCTTCATTCGCAGCGGGGCGTTCCCCTTCCGGGACATCTGGGGGCAGATCGTACCCCAACTCGGTCGCCGCCTTGAACAACTCCTGCATAAACCATGGCTGATACTCTTCTGTGCGGACGCTCCGCCCTTCAAGATCCAACAACAATTGTTTGCCACCCTCCAGCAGATGGAATTGCCCCGTGCCTGCTTCCTGCGGGTCCAACGCCATCGGTATGAGGATCTGTTGAAGATGCGGAATTGACTTGTCGAAGAATTTTTGCCACTCCTTTCCACTGTACGATGTCGCTGCTCTCATCGTCTTCACTTCGGAATAGATCAGCAGCATTTCCTGGTAAGTGCCGCGATTGGACGCAGGGATGAGCGAAATGAGAAAATTCAGAACATACAACGCTACAAAGGCACCGCCCGCCATCTGAGCCCAGCCCCTCGGGCCGGCCTCTTTAATGCGGTCGACCAATGGTTTCTTTTCAGCGCCCGGCAGGTGCGGCGACCTTGGTCCCCCACCAACACCCAGAGATATCGCAGGACCCTCTTTCTTCGTTGGGCTGATAAGTAACTGCGCGGCTGCCTTTGCAGCCTGATCCACGTCCTCGTCGTCCGAATCGGTACTCATCGGTTGAGTCAGCGATGCTGACGGAATCTGGTCGGGCAGCTTGAGCGGTGCCTGCTTGATCTTACGTTGATACGGCACAACGGCCGGTGGCCGATTCCGCGGGGGCTCCGGCTCGCTGAGCAGTCCGTACATGTCCGAATCCGAATCCGACACTTCTGACCCATCGCCCTCCCCGGACACCCACGCCGAATCATCAGGAGCCGGCACAGCCGCCGGCGTCTCGGGGGCCGGATCATTCGAGCGAGGTGTGACCGGAGCCATTTCTCCGGAGTCGGACATCGCGAACGTGTTCGAGTCTGACACGGAATCTGCAGCGTCGGAGTCTGACTGTTCCTCGTTCTCGACCTGAGCCTCTGCTTCGGGAGACAGCGGCGTCCAGTCCTCTGAATCCGTATGGCTGACCCAGTCGGTGACCTTCAGCGTCCCCTCTTGCCCCATTTTGACCAGGTCGAAAAACGAGAACGGGCCAAGTTTGCGACCGACCCACATGAACCAGACACGATCTTCCGGGTCGAACTGATCCGAGATCAGGCCAGCTTCAGTCAGTAGCTGAGTCAGGATCTGATACCAGGGATCGGATTGGAGCGGAATGTCGACCGGCTTTTTCAGGTCGGCCGGGGCATCCAGTGCCTGGTCCGTTTCGTCTGCGGTGTCAGGCAATCCGGTCTTTTTCTTCTTCAACTTTTTCTCTTCGAGCAGCTTCCTGTATTTCTCCCGGGCCTGAACCAACTTGCGGAACTGGTTCACAGGTTTCCACTCGCCGGTCTCACCACACCGGATACAGTCCTGTGAGCGAAGCTTGCCCTGAGCGTAGGCAGTGCCCAGGAAGTTTATGGAGACCGGTCCATGAACCTTGTCGCCCAGGCGGTAATACCAGTCGCCATCAGCCATCCCGAAGTCCTTCGCACAGCGAGCGGAATCTCTGCCCGGTCAGGGCATCAGGTCAACACACTCTCATGCCCGCGACTCCATTTCAAGTTCACGTGTCGTTGCGTCGCCAATGCGCCGACGATAAGAAAGACTCCGGACACGGAATGACATGGAATTGGCGGCCCGAAGGACTGGGGACGACACTTCGCATGATGCATTGCGGCCGACCGCGACCGTGTTCAGAATGGTCCGACCAGCGGGACATCGTATGAGTAATCCCGCTTCATTTGGCCCGGCGCCGCTCGATGGGCCTGATTTCGGCGCACTCGTTGAATGCCCAATGAAAAACTGAGGCGGAGTATCATTTTCGAGGCTGCTCGGATGATGTACGAGCGGCGGGAAACCGAGTACTACCGAGCGAAGATGAAAGCCGGCCGGCGCATCTGCCAGGGCTGGGTCAAACCGTCCGACCTGCCCAGCAACGCGGAAATCCGCGACGAAATCCAGCGCATGGCGTGGCTGTACGAAGGCCACAAACGCTTTGACAAACTCAAGGAAATGCGGATCGAAGCCCTCCGCATCATGCGACTCCTGAGTCATTGCCGGCCGAAGATCATCGGTAGTGTTCTGACTGGTCACGTTCGTCAGGGCTCGGACATCGACATCCACGTCTTCACATCCAGCACCGAAGCCGTGACTGGCACACTCGAAGACGAGGGCATGGAATACGACATCGAATTCAAGCGGGTCCGCAAGCACGGCGAGGAACGCGTCTTTACTCACGTCCACATCCGAGACCGATTTCCGATTGAACTGACGCTCTATACACCGGACAAATCGAGTTACGGTTTCAAGAGTTCAATCACGGGCAAGGCCATGGAACGGGCCACCATCGCCGAATTCGAATTGTTCCTGGCCGACGAGTACCCGGAATCGGATCTCGAATCGGAGCTGGCCGCCGCGGAGAGTTCCGTGGACCGGTTTCAGATTTATCGGGCACTGTTGATTCCGCTGGACGGACTTGAGCAGTCGAAGAAGTGGCATCCGGAAGGCGACGTGCTGTACCACCTGCTGCAGGTTTACGAACTCGCCCGTAACGAATTGCCTTACGACGAGGAATTCCAACTGGCGGCCCTGCTGCACGATGTCGGCAAGGGCATCGATAAAAGCGACCATGTCGCCGCCGGTCTGGAAGCACTCGACGGCCACATGACCGATCGGACGGCGTGGCTCATCGAACACCACATGGAAGCGCACCGGATCGCGGACCGCACGATTGGGCATCGGGCTCATCGGCGACTGAAAGAGTCACCGGATTACGATGAACTTTGCCTGTTGGGCGAATGCGATCGAGCCGGTCGTCAGGCCGGAGTCGACGTGCCGGACCTCGATGAAGTCCTGGATGACGTCCGTAATCTTGCACGACAATACGGGTAGGTTGACTCAATCGGAAATCTGACCCACCGTAGTCATCATGTTTGAACTGCCCGTGAAGTTTCCCAGCGAGCGTGAGCGATTGTTGCGAATGATCGAAGCCGGTCGTCATCGCACGATGCTCGAACGCATCCAGGCGGTGGAGGCGTTGCTCGCAACCATTCGTGAGCTGCGCAAAGACGATCAGGCCACAAGCAGGGATGCCCTGCGCGATATGCGCGAAGCCGAGGGCAGGAGGTGCTTTCGTGAACTCATCAGGCGACACACCGAACGAGCAGACTCTCCAGACACAGCATCTGATGGAGGCTCTCTGCCAACTGGCTGAGGTGCTCAACCAGCGCAGTGCCAGCTACGCACTGATCGGTGGGCTCGGAGTGGCTGTCCGCGGGAATATTCGTGCGACCGAGGATGTCGATTTTCTCATTCATGTCGAGCAGTTGCGTCTCCCGGCTCTGCTTGAGGACATGCGGGATCACGGATGCAATCTCGATGTCATCAAGGCAATCCGGACATGGAATCAGGATGGAATGCTGGCGTTCGAATGGCCAGGCGGTGTTCAGGTCGACCTGCTTAAGGCAGTGATTCCAGCGTTTCACGCAATCCTAAAGCGGGCCAGGCCTGAGTCCCTCAACGCTCAAGTTGTGCGGGTCGCGGACGCGGAAAGCCTGCTGTTGCTGAAGCTGATTGCTTTCCGTCCGATTGATCAGGAGGACATCCGTGGCCTGTTGCTGGCCAACGGCGGACGGCTTGATCTCGACTGGGTCCGAAGTGAATCATCACGAACCGGCCTGGACAAAGACCGCATGGATGCATTCGAGCAGCTCGTCCGTGACTTTTATACCGCCTGAGAGAGACCGTGAACAAAGCATTCGTTAAAGAGCCAGAGGAGCACGGGGATCGCTGTCCGAGTTGTGACTCCGTGGGGCGGCAAGTTTTTCAGGTCACTCTTCGGTCGCACCTTGCCGAAGAGGAGAGCGCCAGATTCCGCGACTCGGCTTATTTCTGCCCGCTGCCGACGTGTGAGGTGGCTTACTTCGACAAGCTGGAGCGCACTGTTTCGACGGATTGTCTGCAAAGGCCGGTCTATCCCAAAGATCCATCGGCTGCGATCTGTCCGTGTTTCGGACTGACGTGCGACGACATTGAGGCTGATGTTGCCGAAGGTGGCGTCACGCGTCTGAAAGCACACCGCCAGCAGGCAGACTCGCCCGAAGCATCCTGCGCGAAGTTGTCACCGGACGGTCAATCCTGCATCGGCGTCGTGCAACGGTACTTCATGCGGGCACGCGGGATGTAGGCGCTGGTTCGTAGTAACCGCATTTATGCGGTTTTTATCGACGCTGCCTCAAGACGGCTCGCTGACTGACCGCGCGGAACCGCACAAGTGCGGTTACTACGAACGGCGGTTACTGCGAACGACTCGTCATGCCAGCAGGTCAGCAACGACCTTGCCCGGTTGACCGTCAATCAACGACTGTTCGCGTCCGCCGCGTTTGTAGATAAGTTGTGCGGCATCGAGTCCAAACTGGTGCAGCACCGTCGCGTGATAGTCGTAGTGCTTCACGACATCCTCGACGGCCTTGTGGCCCCATTCGTCGGTGGCGCCGTGGACATGCCCGGCCTTGAATCCGCCGCCGGCGATCCAGTGGCTGAATCCATACGTGTTGTGATCCCGGCCAATCTTCGCGCGTCCGGCATCGTTCTGAATGACGGGCAGTCGACCCATCTCGCCGCCCCAGTTGACGATCGTCGTTTCCAGCAGGCCAAGTTTTTTCAGGTCCGTAACCAGCGCGGCCGACGGTTGATCGACCTTCTTACAGGCGGCCGGCAATCGGCTCATGATGGAGCCGTGGCTGTCCCACAGTTGGTTCTGCGTGAAGACCTGAATGAAGCGCACTCCACGTTCAATCAGCCGCCGAGCGATCAGGCAGCGACTGCCGTATTCCGCGGTGGCTCCCCCACCCAGCATGCCGTACATCTTCTGAACCGTTTTCGTTTCTTTGCTGAGGTCCATCGCCTCGGCCGCGGCCGTCTGCATGCGTGCAGCCAGTTCGTAACTGCGGATGCGGGCATCCAGGTCGAGCTGTCCGGGCCGTTGTTCCATGTGCCGTTCATTGAGTTTTCGAAGAAACGCCAGCGACCGCTGCTGCGCTTCACCCGCCAGATACTTCGGCGGCTGCAGGTTGAGAATCCGCGGCTCCCGCGAACGAATCACCGTCCCCTGGTAGACCGCCGGGAGAAATCCATTCGACCAGTTCTCGACGCCCATCACGGGCAGTTGACCGGGATCAATCAAAGCCATGTACGACGGCAGGTTCTGCGTTTCACTGCCAAGTCCATAAGTCAGCCAGCTTCCCAGCGCCGGTCGGCCGCCCAGGTTTCGACCGTGCGTCAGCGCCCGTATCGACTGGCCGTGATTGTTGACGCCCGTGTGCATCGACCGAACCAGGCAGATGTCGTCCGCAATTCCGGCGATGTGCGGGATCAGCTCAGACAGTTCCATGCCACTTTCGCCGCGCGGTTTGAACTTCCATGGAGTAGCAAACACCTTCGAGCTGGACTGTGCCGCGTTGTCGTATTTGATCTCACCGGGAAACGACTTGCCGTCCCATTTGGCCATCTCTGGTTTTGGATCGAACAGGTCGTGATGCGATGGTCCTCCCTGCATCCACAGCGACACCATGGCTTTCGCCTGTGGCTCAAAGTGCGGCTGTTTCGGCGTCTGGTCGAACGATTGCGGTTCAAGTTCCGGCTTGGCCGGTTTAGCGAACGCATCATCCTGATTCAGCATCCACGCCAGGGCGACGCTGCCGATGCTCAACGAATTCGACGCCAGAAAGTGTCGACGTGTCAGACAGGCTGGCTGGTTCATGGAATACTCTGGTTTGAAGTCACAGATCGTTGCAGTCTCACCGTCAGGCGACACGGACGGCCGGACGACTTTGTGCAGCGATTCAATCGATATACAGAAACTCGTTGGAACTCAGCAGCATCTGACAGAAGCCGGCGAGCGCTACGTCACCAGGATCTCGCGGTTTGCTGTTCTTCGCTGCAGTCGGTACCGGGTGCTTTTCAAAATGCTGTGTTTGTGTCGTGACATATCCGAGCGACTCGTTGACTTCGTCGGCAGTCGCTGCCCGAGCGAACGCCAGTCGCCATGCGAGCTGAATCTGTCCCTCGACATCTGAACTGGCTTCTTCTTTCAGCCGTGCAGCGAAGTAATTGGACATCCCGACGATGAACTCGCTGTTGATCAACAGCAGTGATTGTGTGGCGACGGTCGATGCATTGCGCTTGTTGCAATTCGGCTCCATGCGCGGAAGATCGAACGTGTCGAGGACCGTCAACGGGCGCGAGCGACGGGATTGAATGAATGCCGACTTGCGGAACTCTTCCCCCTTCATCGGAATGACAGCACCCGGTCGGCCGGCGTTGAGATTCTCTTTGCCGATCACGAATTGACCCACCCGATCTGCCATGACCGGAATGGGCGCCCCGTGTCTCTTGTCACTGAGTTTACCGACGACAGCCAGGACCGAATCTCGCAGGGTTTCCGCATCCAGTCGCCGGAGTGGGAATCGCCAGTAGAGTGTGTTGTCGGGATCGATTGTTCGGGTCGCCTGGCTGTCGACTGATCCCGTCTGGCGATAGGCGGTTGAGGTCATGATCTGCTTGTGCAGTTGCTTCAGGCTCCATCCACTGGCGACGAATTCGGATGCCAGCCAGTCCAGCAGTTTCGGATGTGTGGGTCGATCACCGAGCACGCCGAAGTCGCTTGGAGTATTCACCAGACCGCGGCCGAAGTGGTGCATCCAGACTCGATTGACGAGCACACGCGCCAGCAACGGATGTGTTCCGTCGGTCAACCGCCGTGCCCAGGCAAGCCGACGCCCCGTGGACGGAACGGTTTCGTCGTTGGCTGGAAGTTGTGCGGCTTCGCGATCGGCGTGCAGCACAGTCAGACTGGCGGGCGCGAGTTTCTGTTTCGGCTGTTCATGATCGCCGCGGATGAACAGGAACGTGTTGGGAACCTGGCCGGGGACCTCGGTCACGGCCCGCACAAATTCTTCTTTCGGCTTTGTGCCGCGGAGCTTCGTGGCACGCGCCGTCATCGCCTTCAACTCATCGGCAGCCTTGAGATCGTACAGATACAGTGAACCGGCTGAGACGTTCAGGCTTGGGTGTTTCTTGAGGAGCGCGGCCTGCTCTTTCGATCGTTCCTTTGCCGGTGTGTCGCGCGCGGCCCGCGCGGCATCACGTATCTCGGCGGGCAGTTTCGCCAGCTCCTTTTCAAACGTCCTCTCGATGAAGGCCGTCTGTTTCTCTATTCGTGCCGCGTCGATCTTCTTTGCTGCGGCTTCAATCTCTGCGGCCTTTTTCTTATCGGCGGCCGAGTACAGAGACACCCGTCGCGTCTTTGGTGTCCGCCAGGCCTTCCAGTTGTATGTCGGCTCAAAGATTGCTCGCATGCGATAGTAATCCGCCTGCGGAATCGGGTCGTAGCGATGATCATGACACTGGGCGCAGCCCACTGTCAGACCGAGCATCGACGTCGACACAACCTTGATCGTCTCTGCCATGACCTGGTTCTTTGCCAGCTCGACGTTGTTAGCTCCGCCGCCAGTTCCGTCCGGAGCCATGCGCAGGAAGCCGGTGGCTGTCAGCCGCGCGATGTCTTCCGAAGACAGTTCCGGGTACGGCGGCTTGACCATTTCGTCACCAGCAAGCTGCTCGCGAATGAACTCGTCGAACGGCTTGTCGGCGTTGAGCGAGCGAATCACCCAGTCGCGGTATTTCCATGCCCATGGCCGCTCGACATCATCGTTCGTGTAACCTTCCGAGTCCGCGTACCCGGCCACGTCCAGCCAGTGTCGTCCCCAGCGATCTCCGTACCACGGAGAATTGAGCAGTCGATCGATCAGCCGCGACACGGCATCGGGTGAATCATCCGCGAGGAAACGCCGCACGTCCTCGGGATCGGGTGGCACGCCGACGAGATCAAAGTAAACCCGTCGAATGAGCGTGACGCGGTCCGCATCCGCGGCGAACGACAATGCGTCGCGTTCCAGTCGCGTCAGCAGAAACGCATCCACTGGCGTCCTGATGAGTCCACTTGCCTGCGGAACCGGTATGGCCGGCCGCTGCACGGGCTGAAACGACCACCAGGCGCGCTCTTCAGCCGTAATCAAAACGCCGTCGTCAATCTGCTTCGGTTCGTCGCGGGCCGTGACGGCTCCGGCTGCGATCCAGCGGACGATGATGTCGAGCTGCTCCGCAGGCACGCGCTTTGACGCATCCTCCAGCGGAGGCATTTCTCCGTCTCGAATGCGTTCGACCAGCAGGCTCTTGTCCGGCTTGCCAGGCACGATCGCTGGTCCACTTTCTCCGCCGGTTGCCATCAGACGCCGCAGGCGCAGATCCAGTTCACCTTCTCGCTCGCCCGACTCCCCATGACACTGAAAACAATGAGCTTTCAGGATGGGCCGCACATCCCGCTCGAATGTCAAAGCGTCGTCAGCGGAACCTGTTCCGTAACACAACGACAGAATCATCAATGAAAGCGGCAGGCGGGCCATGACTGGTCCCAATCGACGGAGGCGGGATGCGAAGGCGGGGCATCCAGCCTCCTCGAAATCGACGCACCGAGTCAACTGTTTCCGCGAATTTCGCCCACGCAGCTACTCGTCATCTGTCCGGCGTGTGAACTCCGCATCGATCACATCGTCGCGCTGAGGCGGTGCGCCTGGCGCGGCTCCCGGCGGAGTGAACCCACTGACCTGAACGTGCATGGATTCGCGCAGCCGTTTCCGAATCACCGCGCGGCACGGCGGCAGCAGGAACGCAAATCCCACAACATCCGTCAGTACGCCAGGCGTAATCAGCAGCAGACCGGCGACGAAGATCAGCAGCGCGTCAACCAGCATGGCTCCCGGCGCACGCCCCTGCCGCATCTCGTTCTGAATGGCATGCCAGGTCTGCACCCCTTGCCGCCGCGACAGTGCCGCTCCCAGAGTTCCGGTGACGATGACGAGTGCGATCGTCGGACCTGGTCCAAGACGACTGCCGATCCGCAGCAACAGCCACAGTTCGACCAGCGGGACCACGATGAACAGAATCAGCAAACGCCCAAACACGATGAGTACTCCAGTGGACGCGATGTGTGAAGAATAGGGAAGTCAGGCTTTCTTGGCCTGACTGTGATTTGAGTAGGTCGGCCAGTCTGGCTCGTAGTCGTCGGCCTGGTTGCCCCACGGATGCCACGCCTCACTGTGAGTTCCTCGCGCAAAGAGTTCCAGGTACGGACCCGGACTGCAGGCTTCGATCAGGTCGTAAAGTTCGTCGGGTTTGCGCGAGTGTTCGCGCTTGCGTGTCTTGAGAATGTTGACCTGTCGCCGGCCAGGGGCCAGCGTGCGGAGACGGCCGCGGACTCCGAACAGCACCAGTTCCGTTGTGTTGCGAAAGTAGAAACCGACACCGCGACCGTCCGGCCCGCCGTCCTTGCGGACTTTGTGCCAGACGATGTTGGTTTTGTACTGGAAGCCCCAGGCTTCCATAACGGCCAGACCTTCCGCCAGCAGTGCGTTCGGTACCCACAGATATAAATGACTGCTTGCAGCGCCAGCAAGATGGACAGGGATTGCCTTGATCTCGTCCAGTGTCAGCGTCGAATAGCGGTTGAGGCGTCGATGTTCGGGGGCGATTTTTCCCGTGCGGTTGGAAAACTGCCACGGCGGATCGGCGAGGATCGCGCCGCAGTCGAGACCCTGGCATTGCCGGGCGAATGACTCGGCGGCGGTCAGTTCGGACATGGGCTCTCCGTAGCCGGAAATGGTTGGGTCGGTTGTTTTCGTCGTAGCTCTGAACCGCGAGATGCGTGTTGCAGGCTCTGCCTGAAGACTCGACGTCAGTAGTAGGATGGGCACTCTTGCCCGTCCAGTTTTCAATGGACTTCAGGCTTGGGACGGGCAGGAGTGCCCATCCTACTGACTTTTCAATCAGGGCTTAGTTTACTGCGGTTTCCGATGGACGACGAATCCCGGTGTCGACACGCGGATCGAAAACAGTGTCTTACCGGCGGCGATGAACAGGGTCTGCAGGTCGCCGCCGCCGAATGTCACGTTTGTGAGTACGTCTTCCGGAATCGGAATGCGGCCTTTGACTTCACCGGCTGGTGTCACGACCCAGATGCCGGGCGGGACGTCCGCCGACTCGTGCGGACCGCGCGGTGCGGAAATTCCGGCCGCAATATACAGATCGCCGTTTTGCGCGACGGCCATACCATCGCCGCCTCGTCCGGGAGCGAAGTCAATGACAACGCGCTGATTGCTCAACGCGCCCGAGTCCGACAAATCAAACGCCCAGATCTTTCGGTTGCCGCCCACGACCGGGCAACTGTCGACCAGATAGAGCGTTCGCTCGTCCGGGCTGATGGAGATGCCGTTGGGCCGCTGGATCTCCGGCTGCGTCAGGACGCGCGTGACCGAGCCGTCCAGATCGATGCGATAAACCGAATGGTGATCCAGCTCCATTGTCGCCGGATCGCCGTAGCAGGGGTCGGTGAAGAAGATCAGGCCGTTACTCAGTGCGGCGATGTCGTTGGGAGCGTTGTACCGTTTGCCCTCGAACTGCTCGGTAAGAACTTCGATCTCGCCGGTGTCCATGTCGGTGCGAGTGATGCGGCGGTTACCGTCGTCAGGACCGAACTCGTTGCCTTCGCAGGCGAGCAGACGGCCCTGCGCATCGAACAGCAGACCGTTGGCTCGACCACTCGGCTGGCGAAAAACGTCGGTCTGATCGGTCGCCGGATCAAAGCACATGATCCGATTGTTGGCGATGTCGCTGAAATAGACTTTGCCATTGGCCGCCGCGGCCGGACCTTCCGTGAAGGCGATGATCGTCGCCGGAGAAACCGCCGAGTCCGCTGCTTCGGACGGCAACGCCGCGTTCTTGAAGTCGATTGGCATGTTGTGTCTCGCTGGTGGTGAGTGTGTCGTTTAACCGCGCCCCAGAGGAATCTGCCGCCAGCGACCGACCCATCTGGTTTAACCTGTCATCGGCAGATTCCGTCGGGCAGCGCGTTGCCGACGACGCGCTTCCCGGCGGAGTCTGCGGCCAGTTTTTCGTCGTACTCGCAGACGGATAACGCAGACTCCTCTGGGGCGCGGTTAAACAAGGAACAGACATCAGTCGACCCGCGGGATAGTCTGTTCCTCGCCGGTCATGACACTGAGCATCCGCGTTCGCGTGATCTTCCATTCGCCGGCTTCTTTCTGCCAGCTCAGCTCCCAGCGAGACGGATGGTGACCGGTGAACGACCCGGCGGAAAGCGTTGCGTTGGCACGGAAATGCGTCACCGCTCGTGTGTTCTCATTGGTCAGCCGAACCTCAACGTCCTTGACGCTGATTCCATCGTCGATGCGAACAACCATCAGGGCGGCCACCACACGCGCGCGGTCGGTCGTGTTTGAGTCCGAAAAGTAATGGTGGCAGCGCACCTGATCGGGGATTTCGTTCGAACCCATGGCCAGTTGCTGCGACTCTTCGGCGAATGTGTCGATCAGGCTGAAGAGATTCTGCTCGACCTGTTCGCCGTCTGTCACGATCGCCCGCTCAAGAAAGAAGAGCGTAATTGCGATCAGCAGCAGCAGAGGCAGTGCCAGTAGAAACGCCGACTTGCGGGTTGTCGACCAGGCGACGAAGAAGATCACTCCCGCGACGACGCACAGAATAATTGGCGACCACGCGTCTTCTGTGAACCACATGGGAGAACTCCGTGTTTTTCGACGGTGATGCAGAACGACGGCGAATCACCTGGTCCTTCTCGGGAAGAGGGACGGGGCAATTTTCGAGTCCGCTCGTTCTACGAGTCGCGGCGGTCGATCGCGGGAAGAACCTGTTGCTCAACTGGAAACGACCGGCAGGCTGAGGTTGCGTTTCAATTCCAGCGACCACGGGGACCGTTTGCGCGGAGGCAGCATGGCCTCGGCGTACTCGTTGATTTGGTCGGCCGTCTCGAAAAACTGGTCATAGCCGCCGTCGTTGTCGTACTCACACTCGTCAGTCGTGTAATCACGACAGATTTGCGGACGCGTCTCATAGATGCCGCAGCGGTTATCCGGCAGCAGATGATTGCAGTCCGCGTAGACCATGATGTACCAGGTACCCTCATCGACAAAGATTGCGGCTTTGCCGTGGACGAGGTACCAGCGGACGTAATCGTAATCCTGCCACGTCTTCGGCTTCGTAATGGGAAAGGCGTAGTAGCGGCAGCACTTGGCGGTGCAGTGATCGCACAGGTTTTCACCCGGTTTCAGATCTTCACGCGCGAAGGGCTTCATGGATTGCGGAGCTGTCATGTGTGTTCCGTGACTGCGAACGGGTGCGAAGACGAGCGCCCGAACCATAGTAGGCAGCCTGTCGGAACGGAATTCAGTCCGGCGTGTTTCGGTCTCAGAGACCGCTACTAAGAGATCCGATTGAACAGCTCGCGCAGCGCGAGGGTCAACGGGAATTCTCTGCCGTTGTCAAAGATGCTGTCGCGGGCTTCTGGATTGTTGATCAGATCGGTCCCCTCGCCAGCATCGATCGTGTCTGAGCCCGCGTTTCCGCTGAGACCATCGCTGCCCAGGTTCCCGAACAGGAGGTCGTTGCCACTGCCGCCCTGGATGGAATCACGGCCGTCGCCACCAACGATGATGTCCGCTCCGGCCTGGCCGTTGATCAGATCGTTTCCGTCGTTGCCAGCGATGAAGTCATTGCCCATGCCGCCCATGATCGTGTCGTCGCCGTCCGCGCCGTCGATCGAATCGTCGCCGCCATTGCCGTTGATGAAGTCGTCGCCATCGTCACCAAAGATGGTGTCGTCGCCCGCCTGGCCGATCAGCGTGTCGTCGTGTTTTCCACCATCGAGAGTATCGTTGCCGGTTCCTCCCAGCAGTTGGTCAGCACCATCGTTGCCGGTCAGCAGGTCATCACCGTCCATCCCGTTGACAACGTCGCGGCCAAATCCGCCCGTCAGCGTGTCGTCGCCTTCGCCTCCATCCAGCGTATCGTTGCCCGTGCTGCCATCGGCCGAATCGTTCCCCGATCCGCCTCGCAACACGTCGTTGCGATTTTCTCCAAACAGCACGTCGTCGCCTGCCTGTCCGTCAAGCGTGTCCGCATCATCGCCACCGAACAGCGTGTCGTTGCCGCCGCGGCCGAAGATCAAGTCGGTGCCGTCACGCCCGAAGATCACGTCTCCGTCGCCCGTACCAGTGAGCGTGTCGGCTCCGGTTCCGCCATCGATAATCAGACGCACGTTGCCCACTCGCGCCCCGGCTCCATTCACGACATCGTTGCCGGAGCCTGCATTGACGAGAATGTGAATCGCGCCGACGTTGTCGACGGTGTCGATGTCGATCCGATCGAACGCGCCACGGGCGTTGATGATGACAGCCTCGGTGGTGTTGGCCACGACCGCTTCGTCCCGACCAATGTTCAGCGTGCTGTTGCCTTCAGTGATCTGCAGGGTGGTCCCATCCTGACTGATCAGGAATCGGTCCGTGCGATTCGTACCTCGAACTTCGACTTCGTCACGTCCCGCACCGCCGTCGACAGTGTCGTCACCGTCAGTGCGCCACACGATCCGATCTTCCCCGGCTCCGCCGTTGATGATGTCTGCGCCGCCCTGACCAAAGAGGGTGTCATCGTTGTCGCCACCGTTGATGATGTCGCGTCCGGCACCACCGAAGATGACATCGTTACCAGCTCCGCCAAACAGCGCGTCGTTCCGAGACCCGCCCGAAAGCGTGTCGTTACCGGATGTCAGGCCCAGCGAGTCGTCACCGAAGACCGTGTCAACGCCAGCACCTCCGTTGACGAAATCGTCACCCGCGCCGCCCTCTAGAGTGTCGTCACCGCCCTGCCCGAGGACGAGATCGTTGCCGGCGTCTCCCTGAACGGTGTCCTCTCCACTGCCAGCAAAGATCGAATCGTTTTCCGCATTCCCACTGATGCTGTCGCTGCCGCTGCCGCCAACGATGAGATCTGCCCCATCTGAACCGTTGAGTGTGTCGTTGCCGTTTCCGCCGAGCAGCGTGACCTGCACAAACGGCGCGGCCCGAAGCCCAGGTTCGAGGAAGACCGGATCGTTCGCTTCAAAGGTCCACACGAACAACTCGTATCCCCCGGTGCTCATGCCCGAGGCTTCCTGGACCTGAATAAAGAACTGGCCCGTCGCGGGAATGGTCAGATCAATGATGGTCGAATCCAGATCCGGGAACCCGGACTCTGTCCCGTCATTGTTGACGGCCGTGCCAGCGAAGTAGGGAATCGGGGTACCAGTCGCATCGACCACGCTCAGAATCGGGTCGATGAGCGCACCGAAGCGGCGCGTGGGGGAGCCGGCGAAGACTATTGACATGACCTCGATGTTGATCAGGTCACCCTCCGTCGCATTGAACGAATACAGGTCGGCTTCTCCGGCGACGTCAATGTTCCCGAGGACGGACGTGGCCTGAACGTCGAAGACCTGTCCGGCCAGGACTCCCGAGAGTTCCGTGTTGGGAACGGGTAGATCTTCAAGTTCGATTGGTTGCGCGGTGGCCGGAGTCCCGTGCGATCCCATCAATTCGTTCAGCACCTGTCCCTGAAAGGCGAACATCGACAGTTTGACGGCCGACCGGGCGCCGAAGAACTGGCCGCTGACGGCATCCAGCAGCGTTTCTCCCGTCCCGGCCGGAGAACCCATGATGTGATTGTTCGATTCGTTTGCAGCGGTAGGGCCAGGATACGGTGGGTTATAGAGCGTGGGTGCCACGGTACTGGCGATGCCGGAACCGACCGGTCCGAATGCATCGTTGTGCCGCAGCCCCATCAGGTGGCCCAGTTCGTGCGCCGCGACTTTCGCGGACAGTTCGATGAAGTTGTTCGTCGTCGCTGGAAGCCCGCCAAAGCCACCCAGGAACTGGTTTATGTCAATCGTTGCGTTCAATCCGAGATTGATGTTTCGGAAGTCGACTTCATCCGCAAGGCCGCCCGGTGGCGGCTCATTGAAGATCAACGTCGAGAAGATGCCGAAGATCGGGCGGACCTGAGTGAAGACTACACTGAACTGCGCGTAGTCTTCTTCCAGCCGAGCCTGAATCGCGTTGCGCTCGATTGGCGTGTAGAAGTGATCGAAGGACGTGTCGGTACTCGAATCGAAGTCCAGCAGCACGGTTTGCACTGGGCCGTCGACGTCATCGACGATCGTCGCCACACCCACCGCATCGATGACCACTGCGTTCCGGGCATTGGTCAGCTCTACGCGAAACTGCTCGTCCGGTTCTGATTCATCGTCGCCAAGGATGTCCACCACAAACGTGGCGATCGTCTGCCCGGGAAGGAATGTCACTGTCCCCGTGAATGTCGCGTAATCGAAACCGGCCAGCGCGTCGAGGTCGCGGGTCTGCACATCAACGGTGACCGTGACCGGGCTTGGTCGCGAGAGCACCACGCTGAAAACGGCCTGACCAACATCACCCGTGTCACCCTCTGGTGAAAAGACAACGTCCGGGATGGTGATCGTCTGGTCGCCCGCGTCGAGCACGTCATTTCCCGAGTCGCCGTTGAGGACGTCGAATCCGCCGCCGCCGACGATCGTGTCGTCACCAGCGTTTCCAAGCACAGTATCCGAACCACTCTCGGTCAAACGACGGCCGCCGTCCCCTTGAATGAGATCTTCGCCCCTCCCACCAAGAATCGAATCGTCTCCGCTTTCACCGATGATGGTGTCGTTGCCGTCGCCGCCGTTGATCGTGTCATTGCCGCCGCCGCCCAGAGCACTGTCTGCTCCATCACCCAGATCAATGACGTCGTCACCGAGATCCGCGTCCACCGAATCATCTCCGTCGCCGGCCAGAATCGTGTCGTCTCCGATCCATGACACGAGTAAATCGTCACCGTCGCCGCCCAGCAGTGAGTCATTGCCGTCACCGCCGTTGACCGTGTCCGCGCCGTCGCCGCCATCAAGCGTCAGGTTTCCCAGCGGGTTGGGCGGAAAGAGCACGGCGACAACCGAGTCGATCCAGTCCGCGTTGATATCCACACGCGTGTCGAAGGCCCGGTCGCCAATGATCCCGCTGGGCACGGTGTTCGACGAGAAGACGCCTGCCACAAACTCCTGTGAGTTTACGGAAATGAAACTTGGTGCTCCGTCGTCGACGGGGGCTGTGTTGCTATCGGGAGGCAAGTTCAGAAAGTCGTCAAAGGTGCGAATCAGCAGTGTTGGAGACAGCCGATCGATCTGCGAATCGCCGATGCGTTTGATGCCCGACACACCATCGGCTCCATTCGTGCCGTCGCCGCCTTCGCCGAAGCCGACCAGAGTCAGAAGCTGACCAACGGCAGGGTCGCCGCGGAACAGAGGACTGGGAATGATGTCCCTGGGTTCTCGCTCAAGTACCAGGATGGCGATGTCGTTTGCCGAATCTGTCCCGCGGGCCAATGCGTTGTAGTTCGGGTGGATGAAGATTTCCTGCGTCGCGATGGACTCAAATCCCACCAGAAACCGGCCGTCGGTCGAGGCAAGCGACTCGACTACGTGAGCGGCTGTCAGCACGTGCCGCGGTGAGATCAGAGTTCCAACTCCCAGCAGCGTGCCGGACGCGTCGGTCAACTCGGCGACCGATGGAAATTCCGCCGACTCAGTGGCTTCGATGAGGCTCAGCGGTTGCGTCGGAAACGCTGCCGGAACTGTGCCCAGCAGCGTTGCCGCCTGAGATGGCGGCATCGTAAAGACGGGACCGGGCAGCATGGGCGTGTTGTTGATCAGATCGTTGCCGTCGCCACCGAACACCGAGTCGTTGAAGTCGAACGTGGTCAGAATCGTGTCATCGCCTTCACCGGCTTCGACCAGAACGCGCAGTCCTGCACCGGTCACCGGATCGCTGAACGAGAACTGCTCGGCGCGCACCTGGGTCAGGTCGATGACATTCGCGCCAGGACCGCCGATGATGTGCAGCGCCGACAGTTGAGCGGCGTCAATCGTGAAAAGAGCATCAGGGGCAACTCCGTTGACGAGTACGTCAACCTGAGGCACGCCAAACGCGTCGGGAGTCGCCCGAACCAGGATGTCTTCGTCTGAGTCGGAAAAAACCGTCAGTTCGCTTCCTCGCAGCGCGGAAGCGACTGATAGCAGTGTCCGGTCTTCCAGCCGCTCCGGAACCCACCTCCTGGAATGTCGTCGTCGACGAGTGCCCAGGAGCTGTTTACGCAGTTTTCCGAGCCAGGCGGTTCGTTTCATGAGTCCTTCCCTGGACGGCCGGTCCGAACAGCGTGAACGCGATTGCCCGCCCCGATCGAGGAGATCCCTCGTCGCGGCAGACGACCATGCGTATGCAGTTGGGCCGACGTTCTTGTATTCCCTGTTGAGGCTACTCTTGATCGCGTGCGGTCTCAGGTGTCGATAGCGCCCATGGTGCGTCGCGCGGTGGATGCACAAACGGAGTCACGAGAGTAATCCCGACAACGGTATCGTCCGGCACATTCCGGACATCTGACAAATCAGGGTCCGACCGCTACGACACTCAGAACCCGGAGAACCGCTGGAACCGGTACGTGCCACTCAGCCGTCAAGGTTTAACATGCTCCAGTTTGCCTGGTTTATCTGACCGGCAAGGTCGTGCCTCGGCGACCTCGTAAGCGTCGTCCTGGGAATAACTGCCCGAAATGATCAGCCGCAGGGCGTTAGCCCCGGTTGCTGCAGAAAACCGGGGCTAACGCCCTGCGGCTGATTGTGACAGTTACTTCCAGACTGACCCTAAGTCGCATTGCGGCAGATTTCTGATCCGCCTAACGTGCCGCTCCCCCTCACCGGAACGCTCATCCTGAGTGCTCACATCTCATGTTGCCCGACACGTTCGGGCGTCACTCCTCAACCGGCCTCCTCGGGCAAACCGACTTCAATCGCCCGACCCCGACCATCCGGCCGCCTGAACCATCCGAAAACCCGATTCCATGTGGCGACTGGGCATTGTCGATTTCGACTCGTCCCATTGCGTCGAATTCTCGCGCCGGTTTAACCGAATCGGAGTCGGCAGCGAGCAGTTCGTCGACGGCGCCGAAGTTGTGCTCGCGTGGCCAGGCAGTTCGGACATGGCTCCCGAACGGATTCCCGGTTTTCAGCGTGAGATCGAGGGCATGGGCATCGAACTCGCGTCGAGCGCCGACGAACTGATCGGCCAGATCGACGCTGTGCTTGTGCTGTCCCTGTGCGGCAGCGCTCACCTGGATCGGGCGAGACCATTTCTATCAGCCGGAATTCCAACGTTTGTCGACAAACCATTCGCCTGCTCGGTCAGTGACGCGGAAGAAATGATTGGCCTGGCCCATGAGCACAACACGTTGCTCTTTAACGCGTCTGCATTGCGGTTCTCTGAAGAAGCGTTGTCCGTCGCACAGCGACAGGACACTCTCGGCCAGGTGAACGGTGTCGTGACTTACGGTCCCTCGAAACACGCTGACGGCAATCCCGGGCTGTTCCACTACGGAATCCACTCGGTCGAGCTGCTCTTCCAGTTGCTGGGTCCCGGCTGCGCGGTCGTCACGGCAACGTCATCGGGTGACTCAGAAGCCGTCACCGGACGCTGGTCTGACGGACGTATCGGCACCGTGCGAGGTAACCGCACTGGAGCCACCCGTTATGGATTCACCGCGTTCTGCGAACACGCAGTCGTCAGTCAACCCGTCTCAACCCGGTACGCCTACCGCAACCTGTGTCGTGCGATCCTGCAGTCACTCGATTCAGGCGAGCCGGCCGTATCTCACACATCAAATCTTGAAGTCATCCAGTTTGTTGGGGCGGCGCTGGCCAGTGAAAAGCAGGGTGGCCAGCCGATCGAACTCAATCGCGTTTAGTCATCAGTACGAGCGATGCGCGAAGGAACTCACTCATGTTTCAATTCAGAACGTTCCAGTCGCAGACGATTCAATGCCTGTATCTGGCCGGGTTGCTGCTGAGTCTCGTCCTGGTTGCCGACGTAGAAGCGCAGCAGTTCCGTGTGTTCACCGAAGTCACTCAGCCGTCGTCAGATCCTGAAACAAACGACGGTCGCCCGGACGTGATCGCCCGCAGTCTGACGCTGTTTCACGCGGGGAAGGTCTTCGACTGGCTGCCGCCGCCGATTGGTGAAGTCACAGTTTTCGAACCGGCTCACCGGCGTTTCATCATTTTCAATGGACGTAAGCTGGTTAAGACGACGGTCACGTTTGACGAAATCGAACGGCTGCTCGCGACTGCGCGCGATGAAACTCACAACTATGCACGACAGCTGGAAGTCCGCGATGAACCCGGTTCGAAATCGATCATTGAGCCACTGCAGTTCCAGCTCGATCCGAAGTTCAGAGAACAGTTCGATCCGACGAGGCAGCGACTGGCGCTCCGCAGCCCGCGATTCGCTTATTCCGTGGATTGCGCGATTCCCGCGGTACCGGAAGCCTCAGACGCTTACCTGAGCTATACGGACTGGGCCGCGCGTCTGAATTACGTGCTGCACCCACGCAGCCTGTTTCCGGCTCCGCGTCTGAAGCTCAACGAGAGTCTCAGAGGGCGCGGCCTGGTTCCAGTTAATGTTGAGCTGCATGTGCGGTTCGACAAACCGTTGCAGTGGAACGCGGGACACCGATTCAGTTGGAAACTGGAAGACGCCGATCGGCAGCACATCAACCACTGGGAAACCGTGCTCCGCAGCGATTCGCTCGAGTGGATGACTTTCCGCGAATACCAGCGCGTCATCCTGCGTGCGTCCACCCAGGCCAAACGGTGATCACACGCCTTGAGACGAACACTTCTTCGTCATTGGGTATTTCGTCATTCGTCATTGAGCACGGTCAGGCGACCGGTTCCACGTCGACGGCGACTTCGAGCTTGTGATGCCCGCCACCAAGAAACACTCCGCTGATCGGAGTCACGTCCGCGTAATCGCGACCCCAGGCGATTGGGATGTGATCGACCGAGCACAGGCAGTCGTTCGTCGGGTCCAGGTCGATCCAGCCGGCGTCTCCGCACCACACCGACAGCCATGCGTGCGACTGATCCGCACCGACGAGCCGCGGCTGCCCTTCAGGTGGGACCGTTCTGAGGTATCCGCTGACATATCTCGCCGGCACTCCCAGTGATCGCAGTGCGGCCAGCGCGACATGGGCAAAGTCCTGGCAGACACCACGTTTCAGTTTCAGCGACTCTTCCGGCGACGTGGTCACATCCGTCGCCGATGCGTCGTAGTCGAATCCCTCATGGATTCGTGACGACAGATCGACGGCACCGGCCAGTATCGGCCGGCCAGGCGGAAACGACTCAGCGGCGAAATCCCGGAACACGTCCGACGAAATCACGCGGGGCGAGTCGAACGTAAATTCGCTGACATCGAACCAGCCGGCAATCGACTGCTCCCGCACGCCGTTGGCAATCTCTTCCCAGGCGGGTGTCGAATCGGGATCGCACAGGTCTGGTTGAGAAGCGGTCACGCGGCTGCTGGCCGTGACCGACAGACGCCTGTGACCTGCGTCGATCGAGAACGCGTGGACTGTGTTTCCGAACCAGTCCTGACGCTGGGCGGTGGTCGTTGGTGTCGGACGGATTGTCAGTTTGTGAGACACACACTGCGTCCAGCGACTGTCTCGCGGAGACAGGCGAATCTGGTTGTGGCAGACCGGAACGGCGTCGCCGTACTGGTACGTTGTGGTGTGTGTGATGCGGTAATTCATGAGTCGGATACTTCCCCGTCGTGCCAGACAGGCAGGATGTCGGCCCGATGACAATGTCGCAAGCCCTCGTTGCCCGGTCTGGCCGCGAGGATTTGTCGCCTGACATCGTCCCGAGGTGACCCGCGTCTTTGGCCGAATCCGGACGCATTCGGTATGGTGCCACCTGACCCTCTTTATTTCGCTTCACTGGAGCACGCCCATGAGCCGCACCTGCTTGACCGCATTGTTACTGTCGCTGCTGCCCGTGCTGTCGTCTGTCTCGCTGAGCGGTGGCAAACCCGCCCACGACGCAATCAAACCAGTCCCTCGCGCAGGCGGCTGGATGAAGCGGCACGAGAGCTTTAACGCACGAGTTGCCAAGGGCAACGTCCACCTGGTCTTCATTGGCGATTCCATCACGCAGGGCTGGGAAGGCAAAGGCAAAGGCGTTTGGGCCGAGTTTTATGGCAAGCGGAACGCCGTCAATCTGGGCATCGGTGGAGATCGCACGCAACACGTGATCTGGCGTTTGGACAACGACAACGTGAAAGACATCTCACCGAAAGCCGCCGTCGTGATGATCGGCACGAACAACTCGGGCGGCAACACGCCTGAGCAGATTGCCGAAGGCGTCGACGTCATCGTTAAGCAGCTCCGCACGAAGCTGCCCGAGACACAGGTCCTGCTGCTGGCAGTCTTCCCGCGAGGACCGAACAAGGATGACAAACGACGACAGGTGAATGAAAAAGCAAATGCGATCTTCGCCAAGCTCGACGATGGCAAGCACGTGCATTATCTCGACATCGGTCCGAAGTTCCTGCAGGATGACGGGACGCTGACGAAGGAAATTATGCCCGACCTGCTGCACCTGAGTCCCAAAGGCTACACCATCTGGGCCGAATCGATCGAAGAGAAACTCGCCAGTCTGCTCGGCGAGTAGCAGGCGTCTTTCGCATGATTAATCTCACGGAACATTGCCCGGACCAGCCCGCCATCATTCATGATGGCGTGGTCTGGACCTACAGCGAGCTGCATCGTCGATCAGTTCGCGTCGCGAAGAATCTGACGGACCTCGATCTGGAACCGGGCGACCGCATTGCAACGCTGTTGCCGAACTGTCACGAACTGGTCGTGCTGTATCTCGCGGCACACCACGGCGGGTTCACGATCGTGCCGCTCGATGCGCGGTACAACGAAGCTCAGATCAATTTTGCTCTGCGTCACACGCGAGCCAGCGTGCTGGTTACGCATTCCGGGCAGATCGATGAAGTGGCCGAATGCGAGGCATTGAATGAAGTTTCGCACGTCTATGTTGTGGGAGCGGAATCGCACGAAGACTACACGCCGTTTAACGACCTCGTGACAAGGCGGGCCACGGCGGACCTGAGTGAAGACGTCACGGGGAACGACGTCAGCATCGTGTTCTACACATCCGGCACGACGGCCCGGCCTCACGGTGTCACGCTGACACGCGACGCAATCGCCAGTGGAGTCAGCAAGTGCAACGCAGTCATGCGGCTGCGGCCGGACGACGTCACGTTGATTGCCGGCCCGATCTCGCGGTCAATGGCATTGCGGACGCAATTGCTGCCTTCGCTGGCGGCTGGTGCGACGGTCATCCTGACAACGCGGTTCGATCCCGATCTCTATGTGCGCACGCTGCGAAACCACCCGGATACGACGTTCATCAGCCTGCTGCCATCTGCCATGCGGAGAATCGTGTTTCACGACGACCTGAAGCGGACGGACCTCGGAAGTGTCCGTCTCGCGATTTGTGGTGGAGATCACGTTCCCGTCGACGTGTTTGAGAAATTCAACGAACTGACTGGCTTTGATCTAACCCAGCAATGTGGCATGACCGAGACCGGCATGTATGCCGCGAACCCGCCTTATGGGCGCAAGAAACGATGCTCGATCGGCCTGCCTTACTACGGGGTCCAGATTTCGATCATCGATAACAAGGGCAACGATCTGCCGTGGGGCGAGGCCGGCGAAATTGCCGTGCGCAGCCCGTTCGCCATGGACGGTTACTGGAATGAAACCGCCGCGACCCGGCGGGTGATGCGCCATGGCTGGATTCGCACGGGTGACATTGGCCGCATCGATGACGACGGATTCCTGTGGCTCGACGGTCGCAAGAAGGACATCATCATCCGCGGCGGAAGCAACATTTCACCGGCTGCGATCGAGGCCGCACTGCAGCATCACCCCTCCGTCAAAGAAGCGTGCGTTGTTGGCGTCGATGATCCGGAAATGGGCCAGGCTGTGTGCGCATTCGTGACACTGACGGACAGCGCGTCGATCGACCGATTGGAAGACGAGGTCAGGGCAGTAGCCGAACGGGAACTGCCCGAGTATATGGTGCCACAATCGATCTGCGCTTTGCCGAAAATGCCACGGACCGGGTCGGGCAAGGTCGACCGGACACGCCTGAAATGGATCGCAGAATCTTCCGACGACGAAACTCTTGCTGTGCTGCTGGACTGGCCGCGCAAAGGACATTGATTGACCGATGCTGATACGAAAGCACCTGCGATGGCATCGAGTTCTGAAGAACTCAGCCGGCTTTCTGACCTACATCTTCGGGCTGTCGACGCTGGTCTATGCGATCCACTGGCTCGAAGAAAACGGCTATTTTGAGCATTCGCCGGGTCTGGGTATTGTTCACATTCCGTTTCCAGTTGTCGCCACTCTGGCAACCGCGCTGGCGATCTTTTTGGCATTCCGGAACAACTCGGCATACGACCGCTGGTGGGAAGCCCGCAAGATCTGGGGGGGCGTCGTCAACACCAGCCGCACTTTCGCGCGTCAGATAATTACCTTCACAAGTCTGTCCGATCGACCTGCTGCCGAGATTGCTGCCTTTCAACGCGAAATGGTGTACCGCCATCTGGCCTGGACGAACGCGTTGCGCATTCAGCTTCGCGGCAAGAACAATTGGGACGAAATCCGGCCTTTCCTTGACCCGGACGAGTTTGACTGGCTCGCCGAGCGGAGAAACCGCGCGACGCAAATAGTGCAGAAGCAGGGGCAGCGGCTGGTGGAAGCTCGACGCGAAGGTCTGTTGACCGAATCCCGTTATCACGAATTACTGGATGTATCGCTGACGACGCTCTACGACATGCAGGGCAAAGCCGAGCGGATCAAGAACACACCTCTGCCCAGGCAGTACGACTATTTCCCGCGCGTGTTCATGTTTCTATTCGTGACGCTTCTGCCTTCGGGAATGATCACCGAACTGGAGAAGGTCGAAAGTGAGTGGCTGGTGATTCCTCTCACGACAGTCGTCTCGTTCATGCTCTACGTGCTGATGCGCGTGGGCGAAATCAACGAGGATCCGTTCGAAGCACGCTACAGCGACACGCCGATGACCGCCCTGTGCCGAAGCATCGAAATCGACCTGCGCGAACAACTCGGCGAGCCCGAGGACAACATACCGGAAAAACTGGAGCCCGTTGACGGTATCCTGATGTAACTCAGGTTGTTTCGGGCAGCCCGCGAATTTCTACGCAGTAGTATCCACACCGAGGAGAATTGCCATGAGTCTGACATCGCGAATTGCTTTGACGGGCCTGCTGATTCTGACAGCACAAAGCCTTGCTCTCGCCGCCGACGCGTCCGAAGCACGCGCGATTATCACGCGCGCGATCAAGGCAACCGGTGGACTGGAGCTGCTGCAGAAACACTCGCGAATGGATATTGAGGACAAGGGGACCTACTACGGCATGGGCGAAGGCGCCCCCTATACGGGTCGATTTACGTTCCAGTGGCCGGACCGGTTTCGGATGGAAATCGTTGGTGCGTTCCTCATTGTGAATAACGGCACCAAGGTGTGGATGTCAGCCATGGGGAATACTTCGGAAGTCACTGGAGATCCGCTGGAGTATCAGCGGCAGGAGTTGGAAGCCGGCTATATCAGCTCCCTGATTCCAATTGCGAAACCAAATCATAAGTATGAATTGTCACTGTTTGGTGACGAGGAGATCGACGGCGAACCGTGCGATGGTGTTAACGTCAAGCGCGGCGACCGTCCGCTGGTGACCATGTTCTTCAGCCGTAAGACCGGTCTGCTGAAGAAGCTGCAGACCGTTGTCCACGCGGCCGAGAAGAACTACGCCGAAGTCGTGGAGGCCACGGTGTATAGCGAGTACAAGAAGGTCGACGGCACGATCGTTCCAATGAAGGCTGCGATCACACGCGATGGTGAGAAGTTCGTCGACTCCGAAACAACAAGCATCAAGTTCCCCGAGAGCTTCGACGACAGTGTGTTCGCAAAGCCATAAGCGAAAGTCCCACGATCAGGGAGTGTCATGCGTGCCGAGGGGACGCACTGCGACTCAATCCTGGCGGGATGATTCGTAGATCTCGGCGAGTTGTTTGAAGAATCCGTCGAGCCGCTGCCGATGGGGGCTTGCGGCATCCGGCGACTTCTTCAGCATCTGCTGGAGGTCTCGTCCGATGTACAGGAGCAGGTTCTTCGCTCGGTCGCCTGGCTGTGCTGTTTCTTCCAGCCAGGGGTTCGTTTCGTCGATCCGGGCGCGGGACTGATTAGCAAATTCACTCCAGCCCGCCTTGCCGTCTGGGCTCGATTGCCTCTCACGCAGTTCGTCGTAAATCGTCAGGTAATCGGCGTAGATATCCCGCTCCGGACCCGGTAGCAGCCACCACACGAACGACAGCAACAGGGCGACGACGACGGGCCGAGCGACCCGAGATATCCAGGGCAACGGGAACTGCCACCGAGTGACCGGCTCTGTAGCGTCTGCTTCGACGCTCCTCGCTGTTTCGAAGTAATTCACCGCGGCCGGTACGTGAGACATCTTCGATTCGACTGCTGCTGGAGTCCGTGCTTCCGTTGATGCTGGCGCCTTTGATTCCTGTGCTGCCTGAACTTCCAGTGACCTGGTTTGAGAATCGGGTCGGGGACCGGGCATCCGCAGCTCGGGCAAATTGTTGAACGACGCTACTGGTTCCGTCTCTTCCGCCACCTCAGGACGCGGCTGCGGAAGATTCAGCTCGAAATCCAACTCATCCGTTTGTTTTTCAGAGACAGGCCCGGTCTCTCGTATTTCAGTGGCCGGGGCCGGGCTTGATTCTGGAACGGCCTGATCTGCGGGCATTGGCTGTGGAAGATTGAGTTCGAAATCCAGCTCCTTCGAAGGGGACACATCGGTTTGTGCCGACGTCGGAGTTGCCGGAGTCTGAGTTGATTGTCCCGATCCAAACTCGAACTCCGCGAGAGACTGTGTGACCGGGATCGCGTCCGGCTGCGATGACCCAGGTGTGTCATCCGGTTCGGCGGCAGAATCATCTGAGGCCGCTTCGACCGGTGCCGAGTGAAGTTCAGATAGTTGCGGCCCTTCGTCCGAATCCGTCGCTGAACCTGTTCGATCGATGTGGCCCAGCAGTCCAGGCCTGTCTCGTACGGCGCACCATTCGCCGTCCGGCCCCTCCCGAACATCGTCGCTTTCCAGCAACTGGCCAGTCTGCGCCAAGTCAATGAGATCATCGTACGGCATCGGCCCGAACTCGATCCCGACTCCGAGCCTGGCGTACCATTGATCTGAGGGCGATGACATGGGCGGCAGCAAACCGAAAACGACCGGTGGACACGACTGGTAAAACATCACGCACTGAACGTGTTGTGTCAGATGCAGACAGACAGAATACACGCCAGAGCTGGATTCTCGCACCTGGAACTGTACGGTGATTGTGGTCTGCGTTGAAACACACTCTGGAACTGCACACTCATTTGACGGTGACTGGTATGGACTCACACAGGAGTGCCTGGTTTGCAGCGTTAATCCTTGCGCTGATGGCGGGTTGTTCGGGCCAGGCGAACACCTATCTCGTGCATGGGATGGTCGTTTATCCGGACGGCAAACCGCTGACCAGAGGCACTGTTGAATTCGAGGCGACTCATGAGGGCAGGCAGATCACCGCGTCTGCCGAGATTGCACCTGATGGTACTTTTCAACTTGGGACCTTCGCCCCGAACGACGGCGCGGTCGCGGGTCACCATCGTGTTGCGGTGATCGCCGATTTTGATATCGCGACCGGTTGGGAGCGACCGGGCATGGTCCCGCCGCCAGCACTGCATCCCCGGTATCGCGACTTCAGCACGTCTGGCCTGGAATTCGACATCAAGCCGCGGCTGAACAACATTCTGGTCGAAGTGGATTACGCGCCACGGGAAGAAAAGGGTGACGACGGAGCATCGAGCGAGGCACCACCGAGTGACGATCCGGGCGAGTGACCTAGTGTACGTGACTGGGTTTCGCGGCGATTGTCAGTAATTCGACACCACTTCCTGATCGTTACGTGAGGTCAGTCGCCCGAGCAGATCGGTCGAGATATTCACGCTGATGTTTCGCACGCTGCCGTCTCCCAGCAGAAAATTACAGTACTGGGCGTGATAACTGCCAAAGTTGTTGTTGAAGCGATCCGTGGAATTTCTGGCGATCGGATAGCCAGGACCGCCGCAACGCGAAAAACTGCCGGGATGGTCGCCGTTGTAGATTGCTCCGTCTTCCTGCGCGATTCCGAAGCGGGTCGGCCGAACGTGCTTTTCGCCGACCAGGATGGTGTTGCTGACACCATCGATGAGATCCCGAAACGCAGTCCGGCTCTTCCATTTCTCAAGTGTTGCGTTGGGCGGTGCGAAGCCCCCGACAGGTACGGTGGGAGGATTCGTCGTCGCTTTGCCGATGATCATGGCACCGTTCGACCTGATCCAGTTCCAGATGCCGGCCCGACCATAACCCGCCGAACAGGCATAGTCGCTGGTGACGCCTGGTACATGACCACTCGTTTCAAACGGAGAGACAATATTGTCATTCCGGATACTCGGCGTCGGATCGCGCCGCGTCGGACACGTGTAACCGGGAATCGGTGTCAGTCGCGCTGTGTCGCTCTGATAGTAATACTTCAGCTTCGGGTCCCAGTCGTCGAACAGATTGACCTGTTCGAGGTAGGGCAGGATCAGAAATGCCCACGTCATATAGTGGTCGTAGTTGCGCGACGGCGGCAGGGACTGGTACTGGTCGTGAAAGTTGTGAACCGCAATTCCGATCTGTTTCAGATTGTTGCGGCACTGCGTGGCGCGCGCCGCCTCGCGTGAAGCTTGGACCGCTGGCATCAGCAATGCGACAAGGATGCCGATGATGGCGATCACAACCAGGAGTTCGATCAGCGTGAACCCCGAGCGGAGACCACGAAACTTCTGGCGCGGGCAGTTGCTTAATCTGTTCATGCCGACGATTCCATCTGGATCGAATGCTGACTTCGCTGCTGTCTCCCAGAATACCCTTTGCGGCATGGGCATTGCGACCGGGATTGGCCTGGCTTCTTTGTGACCTCACCTTCCGATACTCCATGAGAGGTCATAGCCAGGATGTTTTCGTCCAACGTATTAAGTTCTGTCCACAAACAAGACCGTAAAGTCGGCCGTGCCTGAGCCGTAGCCCGATTTCTCCGAAATCGGGACCTGCCGAGTGCGGATTTCGGAGAAATCCGCCTACAGCTTCACGGTTTTGTGCCTGGATAGGTACAAAGACTCGGTAGACGCCCTGATGGTTGTGCTCAAAAATTAATGAACGAATTTCCTGCCGGGCGATCAACGGCTCAGGCGCAAGCGTTGTCCGGAAAGGAGCGGGATATGCACGAGGCTGAGTCGGCGCCACGGAGCGATCCGCGTCTGCCCGCCCGCCCGAATTTGCCCGCAGGCATGACAGCCCGCGTGCGAAGTGACTGGGAACGATTTTCCACCGGCGGGCTGCCTGAGCAGCTGGAAGAGTATCTGCTTAACGAATATGGCCTGGACGTGGCGACGGAGTACGCCGGACTGCCGATTCGCAATCCGTGGGGTAAGGCGTCCGGGCAGCTCTCGATGAACCTCAACCAGGTGCGTGAGGATGTGGACGCCGGGCTTGGGTTTGTGGTGCTCAAGACAGTCATCGCCGAGGACGAATCGGGCGGACAGTCAATGAGCGCCTGGGCCATCAAGGAAGCTCGCATGGTTGCCGAGACAATCGCGGGCGCGTCGGGAGAACCCGGCTGGACAATTACCTGGAAGGGGCGCGGCTGGTGGCAGTCGTTTGACGAGTATCTCGCGCTGATTCGCGGTGCACGCCAGATTGCGGACGGCACCGGCACGCTGATCGTGCCGTCCTGCAAGTACCACCTGCCGTCACCCGGCGAGTCGACATGGCGGACTGCCGAGTACGAGTACACGACGATGCGCATTCTGGAAGCATGGTTTGAAGCAGTCGGTTCGGCGGATGGACCAATGCCGTTGGAAAAGGACTTCAGCCCGACTCTTGCCGGCAGCGATCTGGCCAGTGTGCAGGACTGCATTCGCAACTGGCTGCACGAAGTCCCGCGTCTCATTCGCGAAGGAGCTGCAGCGTTTCCTCGCCCAGACTCGGTGCGAGTCGGCCTGAAAGTCTTCAATGCAATGTTCGATGACGACTTTCAGATTGACCTGCTGCGTTCAATCCATCAGGCCGACGACGCGCACCGGCCCGACTTCTTTATCTACGGGAACCGACTGTTCAATCCCGATCGCGAATTCGATGGTCATCGAGGAGTGGCCTTTGGCGGGCCCGACTTGAGCGATCGCAATTTGCGCGTCATGACGGCGTTCAATCGCGAGGCCGGAAAGGAGACGCAGCTTGCCTGGTCGGCTACCGGAAACATCACGACCGGAAAGATGGCCGTCGAATACGCGCTCCGTGGCGCAACCAGTTTCCAGCTTCACACGTTCTTTCAGCTGCCTGCCGATCAGTATCGCATGAAGACGGGAACGCGGACGCAGCGGGCGCTCAACGAACTGTATTTCCATCCGGAAACAGGCTTTGTTGTCTGGATGGAACATCTGCGCCAGACTGGAGGTCTCGGCCCGGTGATTCGCCTTGCCGATATCATGAACTGACTGCTCGACGCGGCGAAGCCGCCAACAGGCTACAAAAAGAAGGAAACAGACGGATGCCAAAGATTGACTGGAGTTATCACCGCCCTGGCTGAACGTCCTGCAAAAAGACGCAGGAGTTTCTTGCGGAGAACAGTGTGAAGACCGTTGAGGAAATCAACGCTCGGAAAACGAAATACGAACGGGACGATGCACTCGCCTTGCTCAACGGAATGAACGAGTTGTACGTTGGCAAGGGGAAGAAGCTGCTGCACTTCAACCTGAAGAAAGATCGACCCGGCGATGATGAACTGGCCGACATGATGCTCGGCCGCTCGGGAACATTGCGGGCGCCGGTCCTGCGCATCGGCAAGAAGCTGATTGTCGGTTTCAATGAAGAGGCTCTGCAGAAGGTGCTCTAACGGTTCGCGGTTCTGGAGATGAATCAATGTCGGGCGGCGTCAAACGATGCTTTGCTGAGCGGTTGGCTGTCTGCGCTCTGGCAGGCCTGTTCACTGGAGGACCGGTCTCTGCGGCCGGCCTGCTCGTCAGCCCTGGCAGCGTCGTGCTGGAAAGCCCTGAGTCGTCGCAGCAACTCATCGCATCAATGGACACCGAAAAAGGCGTGCGGAGTGATGTCACGCGGGAAGTCGAATATCGGGTTGCAAACAGCAGTATCGTGTCTGTCGACAAAGGTGGTTTGCTGAGACCCAGGGCCGAAGGACGAACTGAAGTCATTGTCACCTGGTATGGCCAGATGACGAAGGTGCCCGTCGAAGTTCGGAAGCTCAAACAGCCGGATCCGGTTTCATTCCGTAACGAAGTGACTCCGATTCTGACCAAAGCTGGCTGCAATTCCGGCGGATGTCACGGCAAGGCTGAAGGTCAGAACGGCTTCAAACTGAGTATCTTTGGGTTTGATGCGGAGTCTGACTACGCGTCCCTCACGAAAGAATCCCGAGGACGGCGAGTTTCACTGACTCAGCCCGAACGAAGTCTGCTGCTGACTAAAGCGACGTCCGAGATTCCTCACGGCGGTGGACGTAAGATCGAATCCGGCAGCTACCGACACCAGCGACTGCTGCGTTGGATTCGCGAAGGCGGGCAGCTCGATCCTGCCGATTCCGAGACCGGCCAGATCGTCGGCATCGAAGTGGAACCGCAGGAGCAGGTCCTGTCAGCGGGCACGGCACAGCAGATTCGAGTGACGGCCATCGACAAGGCTGGCAACCGACAGTGCGTGACGCTTGAAGCCGAATACGAATCGAACGCGGCCGCCATTGCCGACGTCGATCACCATGGCCTGATTCAGGCCAGTAACATCCCGGGCGAAGCCGCCATCCTGATTCGGTATCTCGGGCACGTGTCGACCTGCCGCGTCACACTGCCTCGACCAAACGTGACGTTCGAACGACCGCCAGAGGCAAACTTCATCGACCGTCTTGCCTGGAATCACCTGCAGAAACTGGGCATCGAGCCCAGTGGACCGGTCAGTGATGCCGAGTTTTTACGCCGCGTCTACGTGGACACGATCGGCACGCTGCCCACGGCACAGGAAGCACGCGAGTTTCTGGCGGATAAGTCAGCGGACAAGCGGGCCGCCCTGATTGACCGCTTGCTCGACCGCGACGAGTACGCGGACTACTGGACGATGAAGTGGCTCGACATTCTGCGGGCCGACCAGCTGAAAGTAACTCCGCAGGGAACGGTCGCCATGCAGCGCTGGCTGCGCAGCAACTTCAAACACAACAGGCCATTCGATGGGATGGCTCGTGACCTGTTGACCGTGCAGGGCAGCACTCAGGCCGAAGGGCCCGGCGCGTTCTACAAGATTCTCCGCAAACCCGACGAACTGAGCCGGTCGATCAGTCAACTCCTGCTTGGTGTGCGCATCGAGTGTGCTCAGTGCCACCACCATCCGTCCGAACGCTGGAGCCAGGCGGACTACACCGGTCTGGCTGGTTTCTTCACCGGAGTGAAGATCAAGAAGCTGCCGAACGCCACGGAAGCGATCGTTTCGCTGGGCGGAAAGGACCTGCCGCATCCGCGTTCCAAAGAGCTGGTTCCTGCCCGGGCGCTCGGCGCCGAACCCGTCGATCTGACAACCGTCACAGATCGCCGCGTCGTACTGGCCGACTGGATGACCGCTCCAGGCAACCCGTTCTTCGCCAAGGCCATCGCGAATCGCTTGTGGGCGCATTACTTCGGTCGCGGTCTGATCGAACCGATCGACGACATCCGCGACACGAACCCCGCGACCAACGAACCGCTGATGGCGGCTTTGTCGAAACACATGGCCGATTCGAAGTTCGATCTCAAGGCGTTCACTCGGACGTTGCTGAATTCACGCGCCTATCAGCTCAGTTCGCAGACGACGCCAGCCAACGAAGACGACCAGCAGAATTTCTCGCACGCAATGTACAAGGCGATGCCGGCCGAAGTGTTGCTCGACGCGATCTGCCAGAGCACGGGTGTGGTCGAGAAATTCAATGGCTGGCCCGAGGGCTACCGGGCGATTCAGATTTGGGACAACCGGATGCCGTCCTATTTCTTCCGCATCTTCGGACGTCCGGCACGCACGACTGTGTGTGAATGCGAACGCAGCAGTGAACCGAGTATCGCTCAGGCCCTGCACCTGCTGAACTCGCCGGAGATCATGGCGAAGATTCAGCATCGGCATGGGCTGGCGCGAAAGCTGGCGCAGTCGGATGACTCAACCGATGAAATTGTGGAGAAACTGTTTCTCTCGACCCTGTCGCGTCTGCCCAGCGAACCGGAACTGGCATTGATGCGGCAGGCATTCGACGATGCGGGTGGCTCCCGACGGGCCGCCGTTGAGGATGTGCTGTGGGCACTCCTCAACATGAAGGAGTACATTTTCAATCACTGATCTGTTCGTAGTAACCGCACTTGTGCGGTTCGAACCAGCGCAGCAACGCCGGACAAGTCCGGCTACTACAAACGACTCACAGAATAGAGGGCTCTCATGCTGAGACTCGAACTCGGCCGAAACGCATCACAACGCTGCGACGGACTGTCGCGACGACACGCACTGCACCTTGGTGCCACCAGCCTGCTCGGTGGCTTGTCACTGCCGCGGCTGATGGAACTGGAAGCCAAAGCCGCTTCCGGACGTCAGGCCCGTGCCAAGTCCTGTATCTTCCTCTTCCTGGAAGGAGGACCGCCTCATCAGGACATGTGGGATCCAAAACCAGAGGCTCCAAAGGAGATTCGAGGACCATTCCTGCCCGTCAGCACGAACGTGCCCGGGACATTCATCACGGACCAGCTTCCGCACTGCGCGAAGATCGCTGACCAGTACACGATCCTCCGCAGCCACAGCCACCGGATCAACGGACACTCGACCGGCTACCACTACGTGATGACGGGCCGTCGTCCGACATTCGCCGATGGTGACAACCCGGTTCCGAACAACGAGTACTTTCCGTCGGTCGGTTCAGTCGTCTCCCGCGAGTTGGGTCAGCGCGGAACACTGCCGCCTTACATCAACGTGCCGCATCCGATGATGGGCGGTGGTCCGGGTTTCTACGGAGCGGAATATGCACCGTTCGTCATCGAATCCGATCCCGTTCAGCCTGACTTCGAAGTGAAGGACCTGCAGCCGATCCCCGGCCTGTCCGACCGGCGACTTTCAACGCGTCGCAAACTGCTGGCGGGCATCGAGAGCTTCGAGCGTAACTCGCAGGGTCGAGCGAAAGTTATGTCGACCTATTACGACAAGGCTCGAACGCTGATCACCTCGCCGGAAGCGAAGAAGGCGTTCGACATTCACGCCGAGCCGCAGAAAACTCGCGAGCGATACGGTTACACACAGCTCGGTCAGTGTGCGTTGCTGGCTCGACGCCTGGTCGAATCCGGTTGCCGCTTTATCGGTGTGGACGCTCCCGGCTGGGACGTGCACTTCAACTGTTTTCCGAGTTTGCAGACCGATCTGATTCCGTACGCCGACCGCGCCTTTAGTGCTCTGGTGACGGACCTCGATGAACGTGGCATGTTGGACGAAACGCTGGTCGTGATGATGGGCGAGATGGGCCGCACACCCCGCATCAACAAGCAGGCCGGCCGCGACCATTGGTCGATGGCTCAGACGGTGATCTTTGCCGGTGGCGGGATCAAGCCGGGGCAGATCATCGGAGCGACCGACAAGCATGCGGCGGCTCCGACGACGGAGCCGGTCAGTGTCAACGACCTGCTGCGCACGATTCACGTTCTGATGGGGATCGATCCGGACCGTCAACACCAGGGACCCCTGGGACGACCCGTGCCGTTGGTTGACGGCGGCAAGTTCATCGAAGCTCTGGTGTGAGCGTCTGACGACGGACCGAGTCACCATGCCCTGAAAGGGCAATACATACCAGCCTGGGGCAACGCCCCAGGAAAAGAACGCATGGGGATACGAAGCCCTGAAAGGGCGAAACACCGCTACGTTGTTTCGCCCTTTCAGGGCTTCCCGCATTCACGACCCTGGATTTCCTGGGGCGTTGCCCCAGGCTGATATGTTTCGCCCCGTTGGGGCTTTCGGATTGAGGTATCTCATGCCACGACGCATTGCCTTGTTCATCGCTGCAGCGATGGTCGCTGTGTCTCAGGTTTCACATGCTCAACTTGCTCCGAGCGTCGCTTACATGTTTCCGTCCGGCGGACAGGCCGGTTCGACCGTTGAAGTCACGTTGGGTGGTTACGACTGGACTCAGGATGTCGAAACATTCGCACGCGACTCGCGCATTCGCCTTGAAGTGACGGGTAAGCCGGGGCCGGTCATCGTTCCGGAACCGCCGTACTGGTTCGGGAAGAAAGCCCGTCGCTCGCCATTTCTGTTGCCGCGCGAAACACCCGCGAAGCTCTCGCTGCCGTCCGACCTGGAGCCCGGCATCTATCGCTGGCAGGTTGCCAGTGCCAACGGTGTCAGCAAGTCGGGGAAGTTCGTTGTCTCGGGCGGGAGAGAAGTGGTCGAGATTCGCGATCGGCGCGAACCACAGGAACTCGAATCGTTGCCCGTCACGGTTTCGGGCCAGATTCTCAAGATTCAAGAGGTCGATCGCTACCGGTTCAAATCACCGATCAGCGGGTTGATCACATTGACCAGCGTCGCAACAGCAATCGACTCGCCGTTGAGCGCGGCCGTCGAAGTCCGTGACGAGTCCGGTCGCATGGTCGCAGATGGAGCTGACACAGCGGGCCGTGATCTCAGCGTGTCATTCGCAGCTGAGTCTGGTCGCGAATACGTGGTGAGCGTTTACGACGTCGACTTCCGCGGTAACCGGGCGTTCGTGTATCGGCTCAGCGTTGAGACTGCTCTTCGTGCCATCACGACTGTTCCGGCCGCGATCAAACGTGGTGCCACTCAGGATGTGCGACTCGTTGGTATGGGCGTCGCGACCGGCGCTGCGAAGCTTGAAACTGTCTCCCATAAAATCACCGCGTCTGCTTCGGGCTCAGTGCAGACTGGCGAGTTCGCTGCCGCGAACGGCCAGACCGTTTCCTTTCGGTTACCGATCACCGATGAGACAGAAACTGTTGAGTCGGCTCAGCCCGGCGCGACGTTGGCGATTCCGGCAGCGGTCACAGGTGTCTTGTCAGAGCGCTCCGCGATCGACAGTTTCAAACTGACCGGAACCAAGGGTGACGTCTGGTCCATCGAGCTGCAGGCTGCTGCGATTGGTTCGCCGCTGGATGTCTCGCTGGCAGTCATCAACGCTGAGGGTAAGGAGCTGAAACGCATTGATGATGTGCCCGGCGCGATCGATGCCAGACTTGATTACACCGTTCCGGCAGACGGGACCTACGAACTGCAGGTCAGTGACACGTCCGGCAACAGCGGAGCACTCGATGCGGTCTATCGACTGGTTGTTCGCCAACCACAACCAGGATTTACGCTCACCGCTCCCGAACTGCTGGCCGTGCCGATTGGTGGAACGGGGCAGTTGGCCATCAAGGCGCTGCGAACGCGCGGCTTTACGGGAGCGATCGAGATTCAGCTCGAAGGGCTGCCGCCGGGTGTCACGTTTCCCGAAAATCCCGTCATTCCGGAAAAGAAAAACGACCTGCGACTCGTGTTGACTGCCGCTGCTGATGCCGGAACGATCGCGGGAATGATTTCGGTCACCGGCAAGGCGATGGTCGAAGAAACGCTGGTCAAACATCAGCCTGAGTCGACGCTGCTCGCCGTGACCATGAAGCCGCCGTTTACGATCGACGCCGAAGGCAAGAACGATGTCACGAAATGGCCGCGTGGAACAACGTTTCCAGGACCAGTCCTGATCACCCGCGAAGAATCGTTCAACGGCGAAATCGTGCTGGAGATGTCTTCCAGACAAGGTCGGCACAGGCAGGGAATTCGTGGTCCGGAGCTGACTGTTCCGCCGGGTGTTGATCGAATTCTGTATCCCGTGTTCCTGCCCGAGTGGCTGGAAACGACACGCACGTCGCGCATGGTGGTCAACGGCGTCACGAAGATTAAAGACCCGAAGGGACGTGAGCGGTATCTGTCTAACCGGCTCGTCACGCGCATTGGATTCCTGCCGACCGGCGCGATGCTCAAAGTCAGCACTCCGTTGCAGGAACTCGAAGTGCCGAGTGGCCTGGCGTTCGATTTTCCGGTGGAGGTCTCTAGGGCTCGCGAACTGGAGGGACCGGTCAAACTGGAGTTGGTCCTGGATGACGAACTACAAGGGCGTCTGACTGCGGATCCCGTCACGATCGACAACGACGATGCCACCGAAGTCGCACTTCGCATCGAACCAGCGGAAGGTGTCGTCTTGCCGTCCGAAGTGGAATTGATGGTTCGCGCGACTGGCAGCCGACACGGACATCCGGTCGTGTCTGAGACACGATTGCTGGTCGTGTTCGAAGGTGCCGAGCCGGTCACGCCGTCTGGCGCCGAGTAACGACCGTCACCCTTCGGTAGAATCACGCCGAGCCCACGGTCTGGCGACGGTGGCTACTGATCGAGACGCTGTGGCAAAGCCTCGAGTGGATAACACACCATGACGAAACGACTGCTGATCTGCCTGACTCTGATTCCGCTTGCTCAGACGCATGCTCAGGAACCTGACTTTGGTGATGTGACCGAACAGCACGTCATGGTCCCGATGCGTGACGGCAAGCGACTGTCCGTTTATCTGTATCAGCCCGCCGGCAAGGGCCCGTGGCCGGCAGTCTTTGAGCAGCGGTACGCCAGCCTGACTGGACGCTCGACGCGGCTTGCAGCAGCCCGACTGGCGGATGAGGGTTACGTCGTGGCGATGGTCAACTTCCGCGGGACGCACATGTCGGAAGGCACGTGGGTCGGTTATCGCGCGCTGCAGTGGGGCGAACTGCAGGATGGTTATGACACTTGTGAGTGGTTCGCAAAGCAGTCGTGGTGTTCGGGTAAGGTCGGAACGTTTGGCAGTTCGCAGGGCGGATACGCTCAGAACTATCTGGCCGTGACGGCACCGCCGCATCTGGTCTGCCAGTACATGACAGATACGGGGCTGAGTTTGTTCCAGGAAGGCTATCGCATCGGCGGGACAACTCGCCCTGAGCGTTTCAAAGGCATGGACCGAGTCTCCCGGAATCCCGAAGACAATCGCCGGCTGCTCGCGGAGTGGTTCGTGCATCCGCACTACGACGAGTACTGGCAGGCAGAAGACTGCACTCTGCATTTCGACAAAATGAATGTGCCCTGCTTCACGATCGGAAGCTGGTACGACTTCATGAACCAAGGATCGGTCGCCAGCTACATCGGGCGGCAGCACAAGGGTGGTGAGAAGTCGCGCGGACGCCAGCAACTGCTGATTGGCCCGTGGCTGCATGGTCGACTGAACAAGGGCAACAAGGTCGGTGAACTCGTCTATCCCGAGAATGCCGCCTGGGCCGTGCACGAACACATGGTCCGCTGGTTCAACCACTACTTGAAAGGTGAAGACAACGGAGCCGACCGCGATTCGACCGTGCGTTACTACGTGATGGGAGCGGTAGGCGAAGACGGAGCTCCCGGCAACGTGTGGCGTACTGCGGATGACTTTCCCCCGAAGGCAAAGGCTGTGCCGATGTATCTGCACGGCGGTGGTGGTTTGTCGGCCGCGAAGCCGACGAATCGAAACGCCAGCACCGGGTACCTGAGCGATCCGCTTCACCCGATGGAGATTCCAGGCCGGTCGTTTCCTGGTGCACGTGATGCGCGGGCCTTCGAATCACAGAAGCAGGTGAAGACATTCACGACAGAGCCACTCACAGCTCCTGTCGAATGGACCGGCCGAGTGCAGGCAGAACTTCATGTCTCGTCGGACGCCCCGGATACGGACTTCATCGTGCGAGTCAGCGATGTCTATCCGGACGGACGATCGATTCTGATCGTCGACTACCCGTTACGGGCACGGTATCGCGAAGGTTTCGATAAGGAAGTCCTGATGACTCCCGGTCAGGTCTATCGCGTCGCGTACCCAATCGGGTGGATGAGCCAGATCTTCAACACCGGACATCGCATCCGTGTGACGGTCGCCAGCACCGGAGCCCCGCTCTACGAGCCGAATCCGCAGACTGGCAAACCGCTCACCATCGAATTCCCCGATGACGCCCGGGCAGCCGTCAACACGATCTACCACAACAGCGTGCATGCTTCCCGGATTATCGCTCCGGTCGCTGACTGATCGTCAGGAGAACCGCGTGCGTCTGACGGTGACATCACGTCTCACGCGTCGATGTCGTCAACGTCTTCAAGCGGCTCGGTCGTCGAGTCCGTGACGGACGTCCGACGGAAGACGGCCATCACATCGTCGATGTCCACAACGAACAGCACGTTGTCGGATTCCAGATCGACGGGGATCGCGTTCTTGGGGTGGAACAGCACCTTGTCGTATTTGCGGACCGGAAAGTCGTCGTCGTTTTCGATTTGAGCACTGATCTCGACGACGCGTCCAGTGATGGTCGGAATCTCGGCCTGATCAGGCAGAACGATGCCGCCTTTGGTCGTCTGACGGCTGTCGTCTTTGCGGATCAGAATCCGCCGTCCAAGTGGTTCGACTGACTCGTTGAAATTCATCGCTTCGCCGTTCTTCAGTGATTGGCATGCGCCTGACGGATACTGCACGAGCTGGTACTCACTCTAATTGACCAGCATCAGTCGATCTACAGCGTATTTCACGGAATCCTGGTCGCGTCACACTCCGCGCGCTGGTTCACCGACGACCGCTGAACCATTGCCCTCAACGGCAGCGCGATTCAGTGCTTTCAAATAGGCCTGAGCACTGGCGGCGACAATGTCCGTGTTGACGCCCTTGCCGTGGAAGTGCCGACCGTTCACTTCGATCTCGACCATGACCTCACCCTGTGCATCCTTGCCGCTGGAGACACTGCGGACCGTGTATTCGATGAGCTGCGCTTCGACGCCGATCAGCCGCTCCAGTGCCCGGAAAATGGCATCGACCGGACCGTCGCCAGTCGCTGCGTCGCGGAAGATTTCGTCGCAGCCGTCGCGTCGCATTTCGAGCGTGGCTGTGGGCAGGACGTCGGTTCCGGCGAGCGTGTGGAAGCGGTCCAGCGTCCATTGATCCTGCGTCTCGCCGATGTGGTGTTCGATCAAAGCGATGATGTCCGCGTCGTAGACCTCTTTCTTCTTGTCGGCCAGGGCGATGAATTCGTCAAACACCTGCTGAACCAGTGATTCGTCGAGTGTGTAGCCGAGGTGCTTGACCCGGTCGCGAAAGGCGTGTCGTCCGCTGTGCTTGCCGAGCACCAGATTGGTGCCAATGTAGCCAACGTCCTCGGCACGCATGATCTCGTAGGTGCTGCGTTCCTGCAGGATGCCGTGCTGATGAATGCCAGCTTCGTGGGCGAATGCGTTCTGTCCCACGATCGCTTTGTTGCGTTGGACGAGCATTCCCGTGATGCGTGAGACCAGTCGGCTGGTCGGGAACAAACGCTGTGAGTTGACGTTCGTCGTGATGCCGTAGTGATCCTTGCGGGTTTCAAGCGCCATCACGATTTCTTCGAGGGCCGCGTTTCCAGCACGTTCGCCGAGTCCGTTGATCGTGCATTCGATCTGGCGGGCTCCGGCTTCCACGGCGGCCAGGCTGTTTGCCACGGCCAGGCCCAGATCGTTATGGCAGTGCGTACTGATCACGGCCTTGTCAATATTCGGCACGTTGTCTTTGAGATGACGGATAATGTTGAAGAAATGCGATGGCACCGAATACCCGACCGTATCCGGGATGTTGACTGTTGTCGCTCCCGCGTCGATCGTCTTTTCGATGACTTCACAAAGGAAATCGAGTTCCGTGCGGGCCGCGTCTTCCGGGGAGAACTCGACATTGTCCGTGAATTCGGCGGCTCGCTTTACCATGTCGACCGCGCGCTGGACGATCTGCTCCTTGTCCATCTTCAGTTTGTGTTCGCGATGAATAGCGCTGGTTGCAAGGAACACATGCAGCCGAGGCTTCCTGGCTTCTTTAAGCGCTTCGATCGCTCGATCGATGTCATCGACCCGGCACCGGGCGAGACCGCAGATGGTCGTCTGCGATCCGAATTCGCTGGCGATCTTCCTGACGGATTCGAAATCGCCGGGCGAGGCGATGGGAAACCCCGCCTCAATCACGTCGACACCCAGTTCCACCAGAGCCCTGGCAACCTGCATCTTCTCGTCGGTGGTCATGCTGCAGCCTGGCGACTGTTCGCCGTCGCGCAGAGTTGTGTCGAAGATCGTAATTACGTCGCCGGACATCGTGGGTTCTCCCTGAGAACACTGGGGTCGCTCGAATCGGAGCAACACAAACGCAACAAAAAAACCCTGAGGCGGAAGACCTCAGGGCTGACTGATTTGATCGGTATGAACAGTCTGCAACCTAAGCTCCGCCGGGGGCGAGGCTGGTCAGTAGAAGCAGGCTCAGGTTCAACAGAGTCGAATTCACAGAACTGTCCCGTAAGCGAAATTGAAGAAAAATGACTCTATCCCGGTGCGTTAAACGCGTCAAGGTGTCGGGCCTGTTCCCTCACCAGGCCGCCGTTAACCAACGTGGCTTGCGGCCGACAATCGTCGTCTGACGGACGAGTTGTCCGTCCTACGGCCATGACGGCAGTTCTCAGGAATGACCAACGCGACGCGGCTGAGGTTGCAGATCCCTTTGTCTTTGGACTATTCAATCGCCCCGCAGTACCAGTCCGCAGGTTCGAAAGCTCCCTTTTATGTCCCTTGATCCCCAGGCACGTCGTTTTCTCGACAAGTTCGCCCGCGTGGAAATCCCGCCAGTAGATCAGATTCCGTTGAGCGATCTGCGAGCCATGGTTACTCCGATTCCGGGCAAACCCGATCATGTCGCAGGACACGACCACCGATTCATACCCGGTCCAGACCCGGAAGTGGAGTTGCCGGTTCGCATCTACTGGCCAACTCGTAATGAGGACGTACCCAACGCGTCGCCATGGCCCGTGATGGTCTATTTTCACGGTGGCGGCTGGGTCGTGGGAAATCTGGAAGCGTACGACAGTCTGTGTCGAAAACTGGCTAATGCCGGTCAATGTGTCGTCGTATCGGTGGATTACCGGCTCGCACCCGAGCACCAGTTTCCCACTGCTGCCGAGGATGCTCACGCTGCCGCGGTTTGGGTCGCCGAAAATGCTGCGGAACTGGATGTGGATCCGAACCGACTGATCGTGGCGGGAGACAGTGCCGGAGGAAATCTGGCCGCCGCATGCTGTCTGATGGCCAGGGACCGGCAGTCTGTCGAGATCGCTCACCAGGTTCTGATTTATCCGGTCACCGATCACAACTTTGACCGACCGTCGTATATCGAGAATGCCGAGGGCTACATGCTGACGCGGCATTCTATGCAGTGGTTCTGGGAGCAATACGTCCCGAGTTCGCATGATCGCTCGCACGCGTATGCCTCGCCGATGCGGGCTGAATCGCTGGCGGGATTGCCGGCGGCATTTGTTGTCTCGGCCGAGTTTGATCCACTGCGTGATGAAGGCGAGGCCTATGCACGACGGCTGGAAGCGTCGGGCGTTCCCGTTGAATTGACTCGCTGTCACGGTCAGATTCACGGTTTTCTGCGCTGGACCGACAAGTTCGACGCGGCTCGCGACATGGTCGAGCAGATTGGCCAGTGCGTGCAGAGTATTGGCGAGGATGATAATTCGTTGAGCATCGCTTCGTAGACAACGTTGCTCGATATTATCATTCTCGACCACTTCGATTGACACTGCGGAAGCACGGTCGTCCATGCATCCCATTGAGTCAGAAGCAGTGCCGGATGAGAAACCAGGGCGGCTCGCCAATGTCCTGACTTTCGCTCTCGCCTTTATTGCCTGCGGAGTGGGTTTCTTCGGACGACTGATCGGTCTCCTCCTTGTGGCGTGGAATGTGGCGTCAACGCCCATTGATCCCGTCTGGCCATTGGAGTGCGTCCTCGCAGCGCCACTTGCTCTGATCGCCCTGACGTCTGCATTTCTGTTACGACTGCGAAACGGGCGGTCTCGCCTGTTGCGAGTTTCCATCGTCCTGGGCGCAGTGGCACTGATATGGTCGCTGATTGTCGGACTCGCCTTTCTATCATTCGATGGTGGCAGCGTTTGACCCATTGTCGAGCTGAGTGGAACGACGTGAGAGCAGGAAACGCGTATTCATGGCATCTTCCAACGAGACGAGCGGCAGCCTGTCTGCTCGAATGCAGCGAGCTTCGCTGTCGACGGGGCTGTTGTTCTGTGGATTGCTAAGTATTGGCGGAGTGCTGCATTTCACACGAGGAAACCTCTACTGGGGTGGATACGTCGCGTGCATTTGCTTTTACAGCGTGATGTTCTTTCTTGGCGTCGTCGCGGCGAGACAAGGTGAAGCAGGCACGGGCGAAATGCTCCTGGCAGGCCGAAGTTTGCCGTTGGGGATCGCTCTGCTGACAATGACTGCCACGTGGGTCGGTGGCGGATTTATCAACGGCACGGCCGAGTCCGTCTACGCATCTGGCCTGGCATGGGCTCAGGCGCCCTGGGGATACGCACTCAGCCTGATCGTTGGTGGGCTCGTCTTCGCTCGACCGATGCGTCGCCACCGTTTCACGACCATGCTGGATCCACTCGAAGATCGCTTTGGCACTCGCGTTGCTGCCGTGCTGTATCTGCCTGCACTCCTCGGCGAAGTATTCTGGACCGGTGCGATCCTCACCGCTCTGGGTACGACGTTTGGGTATATCCTTGAACTCGACTTCACACTTTCAATCATCATCAGCGCCTTCATTGCCATTGTCTACACATCGCTTGGAGGCTTGCGGTCGGTTGCGATGACCGATGTCTTCCAGATCACAATTCTGATGGCGGGCCTGTTCATTGCCGTGCTGTTCGTGATGCCGGATTCCGATTGGTCCGACGTCTGGACGAAGTATCACACGCGTCATGGACCACTTGCGTTTCCGTGGCCGTCACTTGCCTGGGGCAATGACTGGTTTCTGTGGTGGGACTATGCACTGTTGCTGGTCTTTGGTGGCATCCCCTGGCATGTCTACTTTCAGCGTGTGCTGTCCAGCACGAACGAGACGACCGCTCAGTGGTTGTCGATCGGTGCTGGAGGATTGTGCCTGGTGGCCGCGCTTCCGGCGGTCGCAATTGGGATGATCTGTGCGACGACAGACTGGAGCGCCATGGGGCTGACCGGGCCACCGAATGCCGCGCTGGCCTTGCCTTACGTCTTGAAACACCTTGCTCCTCCGCTGGTCGCTGCAATCGGTCTGGGGGCACTGGTGTCCGCCGTCATGAGCAGCGTAGATTCTTCGATTCTGTCGGCTTCTTCCATGGGCGCCTGGAATATCTACCGCCCGCTTGTCGGTAAACGGGCAGATGCACTTCAAATCAATCGCATGGTCAGGCGACTGATCTGGATCGTTGGAATTGCCGCAACATTGATTGCTGTGCAGATTCAAAGTGTATACGCCCTCTGGTTTCTGTGCAGCGATCTTGTCTATTGCATTCTTTTTCCACAGTTGGTCTGCGCGCTGTACGACCGCAAGGCGAACGCAATTGGTAGCGGAGTGGGGGCGTGATCCCAAAACGTGGGTGTTGGGGAATCGGGAAAATATCGAGACTCCCTTCCGGTTGATGGTTGAAGTCGGACCGGGAAAGGAGTCTCGATGGAAATTCGCATGGAAGCGGATGGACCGG
>Ga0302123_10000037_pt1 | contig 93005 bp, 71 predicted proteins | sample CB21_321_MG_FD_203109 | JGI IMG/M metagenome (GOLD analysis project Ga0302123, IMG submission 203109) | Marine microbial communities from Western Arctic Ocean, Canada - CB21_32.1 | ecosystem: Environmental > Aquatic > Marine > Oceanic | place: Canada: Western Arctic Ocean | collected 2017-09-28 | reverse complement strand
GCGTGCTTGGCCGTTTCACAAGCATCCGAATACCGTCGTATACCGCATCGCTTAGCCTTACCGCGTCGCTGCCGAGTGTAATCTCCTTGAGCGCTTTCTCGATCTCTTTGGCGTCGCTCGTGAAATCCTGCATCAAGCGCACTCGCTGATCGAACGCGATCAAAGAGGCTTGACCGAACTCACCGAGAACCATCTCGGTAAAGAGAATCGCGGTCTTTTGAACTTCCGGCAAGATGCCCTCGACACGCGAGCTCGATTGGACACAGATCACCATCGAGATTGGCAGGAATGCTACTTCGAAACTGTCGATCACCTGGGGCTTCTGGTTGTCGTAGATCCGGAAGTCGAACGCCTCCAGCCCGTTGACATAGACGCCCTTGCGATCCGTAATCGTGACCGGAACGGTCACCACATTGACCTCCGACCCGAAGATCAGGTCGTCTCCAACGGAAAGGACTTCTTCCTCCCGCTCCTGCGCGGCGAGCGGCAGGGAGCCGACCACGACCGTGAGCGCCATAAGAAGGGCGGTACACACAAACAACCCGGTGCGGCGAGGATCAACGTTAGGTTTCATCACGGTCGTCATAAGAGCGTTCATGGTTCGCTATACGTTTCGTGCACGTCGGCGGTTTCGCCGTCAGCCTGCCTTGCGCTGATAGTAGCCGCTCTTGCCCCCTTCTTTCTCCAATAGATAGATGTCTCCGATTTCGATCGACTTGTCGAGCGCCTTCGTCATGTCGTAAACGGTCAGCGCGGCGATCGAAACAGCCGTTAGCGCTTCCATTTCGACGCCTGTAGGCCCTGTAGTTGTTACAGTCGACTCGATTTCAGCGCCGCCGGGGCCGAGACGAATCTCAACGTCGGCGTGCGTAATCGGTAGGGGATGGCACAGCGGAATCAACTCGCCGGTGCGCTTGGCGGCGCTGATACCGGCGATACGCGCTATTTCGAGTGGGTCGCCCTTCGGGTTCTCCGGAAGCTTCTCAATCACCGCCGCCGGCAGCTTCACGAAAGCATGAGCGCGGGCGGTCCGGCGCGTGGACGATTTGTCGCTTACATCCACCATGCGGGCGGTGCCGCGGTCGTCGTAGTGAGAGAGTTTTTTCACCTGGGTAGGATCGAGATCCACTCCCCGGCTTTCCAGGATTCGCGGTCCGGTGTGGCCACCAGGAAGCAGTCCGCGCGGGCCAAAGCGACTAAATCGCCTGACCCTTGCCATTGTACCGGATCGACCGTTACATCACCGTAATCACCAGTCAATGTCGCGGGCAGAAAACGGGTCAGAGCGGGCTTGTGCTTAAAGTCTTTCGCGAGGCGCGCGCCACTGAAAACCATCCGCGACGCCTTCCGCCCCGCGAGCAAGTCGACAGCAACGCGGGCGAATAGCTCGAACGTGACCATGGTTGAAATCGGGTTGCCGGGAAGACCGAAAACGGGTTTGCCCCCGACCTTCGCGAATACGAGCGGCTTGCCGGGCTGAATCGCGACACCGGTCAGGAAGAACTCAGCCCCCAGGTCGCGGAGAGCGCTCGCCACATAGTCGTACTTTCCGACCGATGCTCCTCCGGACAGCAGCAGCAGATCGGCCTCCAGGCCCTGTTCGATCAGCTCGCGGGTGCGCTCTTGCGTGTCGGGTGCGATCGGCAGGATGCGAGGTTCGCCCCCTGCTCGGCGCACCTGTGCGGCCAGCGAATAAGCGTTCGAGTTGCGAATCTGGTACGGCTCGGGCGTGGCGTCAATCGGCAGCACTTCGTCACCCGTCGAGAGAATCGCGACCTCGGGCCGCCCGTGAACTTCGACTTCCGCGCAACCGACCGACCCCAGCAACGCAACCTCGGGATAACCCAGCACCGCGCCCGCCGAGAGCACCACTTCGCCCCTACGGGTCTCGCTGCCGCGAAAGATGAGGTTCTTCCCGCTGGCGACGCCTCGGTCGAGCGTGACGCGGTCACCGTCCCGCTCGGCGTATTCCTGCATCACGACCGAGTCCGCCCCTTCCGGCCCCGGTGCGCCCGTCATGATCTGCACTGTCTGCCCCGGCTCGATGCGGAACTGCGAAGCCTCGCCCGCGCGTGTCTCACCGATCACGTCGAGAGTCACCGGCGGATCAGCGACGTCCGACGCGACTACTGCGTAGCCGTCGCGCGTCGAGCGGTTGAACGGCGGGTAGTCGCGGTCGGCAACCGTATCGCTCGCCACGACGCGTTCCAGCGCTTCCGCAAGCGGCACGGTCTCCGTGGGAGGCAGCGTCAGCCCCTCGGCCATGCGCGCGGCAATCAAGTCTCGTGCTTCGTCGAAAGGAACAAGGGGCATCCCTCTATTATCGGTACGACCGAAAGAAGGGCGTGCTGAGTGTGGGCGGGGGTTTCGCGCGGCCACCGCGAAGCGGTATAACCGTAGGGGGATGGGGGAGCTGGTGATTCGAATGCGCCGACTCTTCGCCCTGCTCGCTCTCTGTCTTGCCTCTACTCTTGCCGCCCCCGGCGCGGGTATCAGCGTACTGTTCGATCCCGCGCGGCCCGAAGTAGGACCCTTCCCTACAGATTTCCTCACGGTACCCGACCCTGCCCAAAAAACTGGCCTGAGGGTAAATCTGCCTTCGCCGGACTGCGCCCAACAGCCGACCACGTGCACTGAGATCGAGCTACTGAACGAGCTCGACGGATTCAGTTTGCAGCCGCGAACTCGTGTTCGCTTTTCGGCGCCGATCGACGCGCAGACCTTGTCGGGCGGCGTCTTCTTCGTTGCGCTCGAAAACCTCACGGATGAAGAACAGGGGCTGCACGAATTCGGCGATGTGATCGGGATCAATCAGACGGTCTACGATCCAGAGACCAATACAGCGTATCCCGAGACGGATGAGGTGCTCGACCAGCACCGGCGCTACTTGCTGGTTGTGACGGATCTGGTCCGTGACCACCCAGGCGATCCCGTGGAGGCGACGGACGAGTTCCAAGACTGTGCCGACGGTACGACGCCGGGCGACTACTGTGACGACTTGGCCACCGCGCTCGGCGCGATAACGATTGCCGGCAAGCCCGTCGCGGCGTCGGTGTTCACAACCCTCAGCGCGACAGCCTGGGTCGAAAGCGCTCGCCGGAGCCTTGCAAACGTTCCTGTCAACTTTGAGCGGACGGGGGCCGAAGACGTATTCCAGACGTCGCGGTTGCTGGCGGTGACGTGGCGCATGCACGTGGGGGGCGATCCGCCCGAGTTTGAGGACCTTACGATCCCACTGCATCTTATTGCGCTTTCCACAGTGGGAGAACTTGCTTTCGGGTCGTTCGAAACGCCCCGGTTTCTCGACGAAGCGCAGACCATTCCGACGACAGCGACCGGTGAGGAGGTAGGGCCCCCGGAAGAGGTGGAGAGGCTCCCCTTCCACGCCTTACTGCCCTCTTCAGCCAAACCAGCCAACGGGTATCCGGTGGTGATCTACGGACATGGCATGACCGACAGCCAGTTCGGCGGTCCGTCGCTGGCAGCAGGGTCGTTGGCGGAGGCCGGGTTCGCGACGATTGCGATTCACGCGGCGGGACACGGGAGGGGCCCTTTGAGCTCGATGCGGCTGCTGAAAACCGACTTCGAGGTGAGTGAGGTGAGCCTTCCGGGCCGGGGCGTCGACCTGGACGGCGATGGGCGCATCGGTTCCCTTGAGGGTTGCTTGGTTCTCGAACCGTTTGCTTTCTCGCTAAGCGACTGCGTACGCCAAACCGTGGTTGACCTGATGCAATTGACGCGGGCGATCCGCGAAGGCATGGACCTTACGGGTGACGGCACGGTGGATTTCGACGGCGCGGAAATTTACTATGTGGGACAGTCGCTCGGCGCATTCTACGGCACGGTGTTTGCCGCCGCGGAGCCGGACGTGAAAGCATCCGTGCTTAATGTCGGCGGCGGCTCGATGATTGAGTCGTCTCGTTGGAGTCCGACGTTCCGGGAATTGTTACGGGACGTCTTGGCTTCGCGTACGCCACCGGCGGTTCCGGCCGACGCCGAGTTGAACGAGAACTATCTGTTGCGCGGCCGGCCCGTCAAGGTGAACGAAGTCGCCGGCGCGATCGAGATTCAGAACGTGCTGGAGCGGTTTGAGTGGCGTCAGATGGTCGGAGAACCGCTGGCCTTCGCGCCGCATCTGGCGCGCTCGCCATTGACAGGGATGACGCCCCGGCCTGTGTTGTGGCAATTCGCGAAGGGCGACCTCACTGTCCCCAACCCCTTGAGCGCCTACCTGGTTCAGACCGCGGGCATGGAGGAATCCACTTCGCTCTATCGTCACGATCTGGCCCGGATCGCCGCGCCGACCTTAGCCGAAAACCCTCACGTCTTCCTCGTAGACATCCGCACGCCTGCCGGGGCGGGGATCAGCCAGGGCGCGCAAGACCAGATGACTGGTTTCTTGGCGTCTGGCGGGACGGAAATCCCTAGCGGAAATAGCCTTGCCTTGCGCTTGCTTCTGGGAGTCGATGTATTCGAATCGCCCATGCGGCCGCCCGAAGACCTGGGTTTCGCCTTTGCGTTGACGAGCGTATCGGCCGCCGGCTATGCAGGTCCGGCGGCTGCCCCCGAATCCATCCAAAGTGCGTTCGGCATCAACCTGGCCTCAATGACCGCGGCTGCGCGGAGCATACCCCTTCCCACCGTCCTCGGCGGAACCCGCGTACTGCTCACCGACTCCATGGGCGTTGAGCACTTGGCCTCGCTCTTCTTCGTCTCGGCCAACCAGGTCAACTATCTCGTGCCGGGAACGGCGGCGTCCGGGTCGGCGACGGTGAGAATCGAGAGCGAGGACGGAGCGGTTTCGAGCGGCTCGATCAACATCGAATTCCCCACCCCCGGCATCTTTACCGCGAACGCAAGCGGTCAAGGGGCGCCCGCGGCGTTCTTCCTGCGTGTGGCGCCGGACGGCACGCAAACCATGCAACTTGCTTTCGACGACACGGCGCCGCTGGGACTCCGGCAGCCCCGCCCAATCGAACTCAGCGGAGACGATCAGGTCTTTCTGATCCTGTTCGGCACCGGCATGCGGGATTCGTTCGACGCGCGGAAAGTGATGGTCGGCGGGCTTCGGGTCGATGTCAGCCGCCCTGTCGCTCAGGGGGAATTCGTCGGCCTCGATCAAGCCAACGTGGGACCGTTGCCGGGGGCCCTGGCCGGGCGGGGGCAGGTCGATGTCGTCCTGACACTGGGAGACATGACGGCCAACATGGTGGTCGTCGCCTTCCAATAGGTGCGCCCCGTTTGTAAGCGGACGGCAGCCGACTACTTCAGCAGTTTTTCCAACGTTGAGCCGCCGACAAGAATCGTCTCGTCGCGCTCAGGGCCAGTCGAGATAGCACCGATCTCCACCTGAACCTGGTCCGAGAGGAACTGCAAGTAGTCCTTGGCTCCCTGCGGCAGGGCCTCATAGTCGGTGACACCCTTGGTCGTGCCTTCCCAGCCGGGGCGCTCGTCGTAGACCGGCTCGACGCCCTCCAAGACGTGCGGCAGCGCCGGCATTTCTTCGAGGATCTCGCCTTTGTAGCGATACGCCGTGCAGACCGGGATGGTCTTGAGTCCGTCAAGGACATCGAGTTTAGTCACAATCAGCGACGCAAAGCTATTGATCGTGTTCGAGTACCTTAGCAAGGGCGCATCGAACCAACCGCAGCGCCGCGGACGGCCGGTCACCGAACCGTATTCGCCGCCTTGGTCGCGCAACATCTGCGCCGCGTCACCATCCGCCTCGGTCTGGAACGGCCCGCCGCCGACCCGCGTGATGTAAGCCTTCACGATCCCGACAACCGCGTCGACGTGTACCGGCGAGACACCCAGTCCGGTACAGACACCACCCGCCGTGGCATTCGATGACGTCACAAACGGATACGTACCGTGGTCGATGTCGAGCATCGTACCCTGCGCGCCCTCGAACAGCACCTTCTTGCCGCTACCCATGGCTTTCTGAAGATAGCTGGCGGTATCACAAACGAAGGGGCGGATGCGATCGGCGTAGGCGCGGTACTCGTCGAAGATCGCATTGACGTCCAAGGTCTCATCGATGTTCAGCGCCTTGGCGAGTAGGTCTTTCTCGCGCGCGTTCGCCTCGAACTGGGCCCGAAACTCATCACCGTTCATCAGCTCCGCGACACGCAAACCGCGGCGGGCAATCTTGTCTTCATAGCTGGGACCGATGCCGCGCGATGTCGTCCCGATCTTGACTTTGCCCGGCGTATCCTCGGTGGCCTTCTCCATCATGCGGTGATACGGGAAGATGATGTGCGCCCGGTTGCTGATAAAAAGGTTGCCCTCGATCTCGACGCCCGCACCCGACAGCGCATCGATTTCCTTGAGCAGAGCCGCGGGGTCAATCACGACACCATTGCCGATGACGACCTTTTTCCCAGGCCGCAGAATCCCGCTCGGAACCAGCTTGAGGATAAACTTCTTTTCCCCGATGTACACCGTGTGGCCGGCGTTGTGGCCCCCTTGGGCCCGCGCCACGACATCAAAACGGTCAGCGACAAGGTCGACGATCTTTCCCTTGCCCTCGTCGCCCCACTGCGTACCGAGAATTACTACATTCGCCATAGTTGTACCTTGAAGCCCCCGGAGGCGCCGCGGAAGAATAAGCGACTTGGCTGGTTCAGCGGTTCAGCAGAAGAATCTGCCAGGGGAGAGAACTGCAAAACCCAATTCTAGCCCGTTAGCCCATAGGGTGTAAACGACGGGCTACGCGCCTAGATCCGATTGATCAGCGTGGCGAAATAGGCAGCGCCAAAACCGTTGTCGATGTTCACGACGGTCACGTTGCTCGCACAGCTATTGAGCATCCCGAGCAGCGCCGCCAGCCCATTGAAACTCGCACCGTAGCCGACGCTGGTGGGCACGGCGATTACAGGGACGGAAACGAGTCCGCCGACCGCGCTCGGCAGCGCGCCCTCCATCCCGGCGCAGCAGATGATGACGCGCGCCGAGTTCAGCCGTTCGAGGTTGGAGAGAAGCCGGTGGATGCCCGCCACGCCCACGTCGTAGATCGTATCCACGTCGTTGCACATCACTTCGGCTGTGACACGAGCTTCTTCGGCAACCGGGATGTCACTGGTTCCCGCGCAGATGATGGCGATCTTGCTCTTGCCCACGATCGTCCGGTCGCGCCAGACGCGGATCGCGCCCGAGCGCGGCATGTACTCGGCGGCCGAATCGAGACCCCGGACCGCCTCGGCCATCTCTTCGGTGGCGCGGGTCACAAGTAGGTTCTGTGACCGCTCCAGTAGCTTCTCAGAGATCGCGCGCACCTCGTCCACCGTCTTACCCCGGCCGAGAATTACCTCGGGCATGCCGTGGCGAAGCGCGCGGTGATGGTCGACCTTGGCGAACCCCAGGTCCTCGAAAGGCATGTGGCGAAGCCGGTCGAGTGCATCGGCCGTGTCGCGCGTGCCGGCCGCTACCTCGTCAAGAAGCTCTCTTAACTGTTCTTCGTTCATGTCTTCGGAGAATACCGCGTTTCAAACAGATGGGGCCAGCCCAACAAGGGCTAGAACCGAATCCGGTCGCCCACCTTGAGGCCATGCGCCGCTGCTTGACCGCCCGCGAATTCGAGCACGGACTGAGATTTCACCGCACCGCCATAGTTGGGGCAGCCGACGGGGTTGGTCGAGTTACAAGGAGGCGTATCCGCCGATATCTCGACAATCACGCCTTGGGGGTCCATCCAAATGATATCCAGCGGAATCAGCGTCTGAAACATCCAAAAGGGCCGCTCTTCGTAGCTCGTGAAGTTGAACAGCATGCCGCGGTCGGGCGCGAGTTCGCGGCGAAACATGAGACCGCGCTGCTGTTCCTCGGGAGTACCTGCAACCTCGGCGCGAATAGCAGCGCCGTCGGGAAGAGTGACCGAAACGTCGCCCGTACTCTTCGGAACCCCGGATTGCGAGTCGGAACAGCCTGGCAGTCCACCGGCGGCTACCAGCAGCACAACCATCGCCGCTGAAGCGACGCCACGCCAATCAATCGGCATCGAACTCATGACCGCGCTCTACTGAGAGCACACGGGCTAGTAAGCCAGGACTTTTTCCGCCGCCGCCCGAATCGTTTCCACCGACGGCAATACCTCGAGTTCGAGGTTCGCGGCCGAAGGAATAAAGCAATCTCTCGCGCCGAAGCGAGAAACCGGAGCATCAAGGAAATCGAAGCATTCATCGGCGACCTTGGCGGCCACTTCCGCTCCAAAGCCCATGGTCACAGTGTCTTCGTGGGCGATGAGCACGCGGTTGGTCTTGCGGATGCTCTCGAAGACGCGCTCTTGGTCCCAAGGAATGATGCTGCGCAGATCAATGACCTCGACGGACGCGCGCCCCTCTTCCTCAAGTTGTTCGGCAACACGCTCGGATAGGTGAGCCGCTGTTCCCCAGGCAACGATTGTTAGATCGGACCCTTCGCGCACCATGCGGGCTTTCCCGAACGGAATCATGTAGTCGGCGTCCGGCTCGGGCGTACGAGCATCCATGCGCCGATAAAGCCCCTTGTGCTCCAGGAAGATGACCGGGTCTTCGCACCGCGCGGCCGTCTTGATAAGCCCTTTGGCGTCGGCGGCTGTGGAAGGATAAACGATGTGCCAACCAGGGATATGCGCGAAGTAAGTCTCAATGTTGGCAGAGTGCCAGGGACCGCCTTTGATGTATCCACCGACGGCGACTCGCACGACGATCGACGAGTCCCAAACACCGTCACTGCGCCAGCGGATGGTCGCGATCTCGTCGCGTAACTGCATGAAACCGGGCCAAATGTAGTCGGCGAACTGAATCTCAACGATGGGCTTGTAGCCGCCGGTGGCCATGCCGCCCGCGATGCCGACGATACTCGCTTCGGCCAAAGCCGAGTTCACAACCCGGCCGGGAAACTTCTCGCCCAGCCCGCGGGTGACGCCGAAAACGCCGCCCTTGGGGTCGCCGATGTCTTCGCCCCACATGTGAATCTTCGGGTTGCGCTCCATCTCTTCGCTCAGGCCGTGGTTGATGGCCTGCACCATACTGACTTTCTGGTCGGACACGAAGTTCGGGTCGGGCTCTTCGTCTACCGGGGACCGCCCGGAGAAGACGTGCTCCATGACGTCGTAGTTCTGTGGGAACGGATAGCTGTCGGCTTCCTCAGCCGCCTTGTCGACCCTATCTTTGATCTCGCCCCGCAGGGTCTCGATCTCCGACTTGCTCATCAGCTTGTTCCGCAAGACGTATTTCTCGGTCAGCAGAACGGGGTCGCGCTCAAGGATCTCTTCCAACTCATCTTCAGAGCGATATTTCTTTTGGTCGTCCGACGAAGAGTGCGACTCCAGGCGAACGACGCTGCACTCAAGCAGAGCCGGCCCCTTACCATCACGAATGTACTGGATCACGTCGGGAAGAATCTGGTACATCGGCTCGAACCAAGTGCCGTCGAGCGGATGCGACCGCATTCCGAAGCCTTCGGCGATGCGATGTACCTTTGAGGAAGTCTGGCTGGCCTGCGGCACGCTGATCGCATAGCCGTTGTTCTGTACGACAAAAAGCACGGGCAGCAATTCGCGTTGCGCCCAGTTGAGCGCCTCGAAAAATTCACCTTCGCTGGTCGCGCCCTCGCCGGAGGACACGTAGACGATCTGGTCCGTGCCGTTCTCTCTGCAGGCCTTGGCCATACCCACGGCGGGTAGGTATTGCGTACCGGTACAGGCGGTCTGCGAAACGAGTTTTAAGTCTCGGGATGACCACTGCTCCGGCATGTTGACGCCGCCGGAGTTCGGATCACCGTCGCGGGTCAGCATGCCGAGGAAAATGTCCTTCAGGTCCATGCCAAGCGAAATGGCCACGCCCTTCTCGCGGTAGTACGTGTAGAACCAGTCGTGGCCCGGCTTGAGCAGCATCGGGATTCCGGCCTGGACTTTCTCGTGTCCGCGCGTCGGGGCATTGAAAGTACACTTGCCCTGCTTGACGAACACTTTCATGCGCTCTTCGACATAGTAGATCTGGAGCATCCTGTCGTAGAGATCGCGGATGACCTCGTCTGGAACGATTCGTTCATCGGATGGGGGTGGGGTCTTGACTGAGCTTTTGGGCATCGTTAAGTTGTTCCTGACCAAAGGATCGGTAGAGCCGGCGCCGGCTGGCGAAAGTCCGCGCATCGTTGCGAGAGGGCCCGCCAAGAGCGACCGGTTAGGTTTTGGCGCTTTAGCGGCCCGGATCGGTCACCTGGGACTTGATCCAGCCGCTTCCGGACGAAGTGCAACGACCGTGCCTACCGCTGCGGCGTCCCGCGGTGCAGAGGCTCGTTTCGCCCTTCTATTTACAATACTTCATCTGATCGGCCGATGACGGGCCGGTCTGCGTCGGAGGCAGCAGAAACGGAGCGGGCGATGATCGTGGAGTCCGCCCACAACCCCGTCCAGAGGCGGCGTCGAGAGCCTTCTGAGCACGCAAAAGGGTGTGCTATCTTAAGTGTCGCCTCGCACCGGAATGAGCCAAATTCAGACGAAATCGCAGTTGATGAGCGGCTCCGAAGTGGACCGGTCACTGGTGCGTTTGGCTCATGAAATCGCAGAGAAAACACCATCAAATCAGCAACTTGTCGTCGTGGGCATCCATCGCCGAGGCGCCGTGCTCGGGGAACGCCTGGCTGAGAAGCTCAAGGATGTCGCCGGTCACGAGATCCCGTTCGGAACCCTTGACATCACGCTCTACAAAGACGATCTAACAACGGTCTCTGACCACCCTGTCCACAACGCCACCGACATCGCATTCTCCGTCGACGACAAACTCGTACTTCTCGTTGACGACGTGCTCTATACCGGCCGCACGACGGTCGCCGCACTCCGGGCGCTGCTCGACCATGGCCGTCCGGGGGCGGTCCGCCTATGTGTACTGATTGACCGGGGACACCGCGAACTGCCCATCGAGGCGGACTACATCGGTCGCCGTGTCGAGACGACGGATGAGGAAATTATCGAGGTCAAGGTCGAGTCGATTGACGGCGACGAGCGAGTCCTACTGGTGGAGAAAGTCGCGGCATGAGTTCCTCAGGCTCAGTAGTAGGTCGACCCGACTTGCTGGGAATCGAAAACCTCGATCGCAGCGAGATTGAGTGGTTGCTCAAACGCGGGCATTCCCACAAGCGCAAGCCGGGAGAGAGCGCCAAGAAGCTCGACACCCTGCGCGGGAAATCCATCGTTAACCTCTTTTTCGAGCCCTCAACACGAACACGCGCCAGCTTTGAGATTGCCGCGAAACGTTTGGGTGCGGACACGATTTCGATCTCCGGCGAAGGCTCGAGCCTGTCAAAGGGCGAGTCGCTCGTCGATACGCTCAACACTCTCGCGGCGATGCTTCCCGACACGATCGTAATGCGTCACTCGGCCTCGGGCGCGCCCCACTTTCTGTCGCGTTATCTATCGACACCCATCATCAACGCCGGCGATGGACAGCACGAGCACCCCACGCAGGCACTGCTTGATGCACTGACGATCCTCGACCACCGGCCATCCCTTGAAGGTTTGCGGGTCGCGATTATCGGCGACGTGGGACACAGCCGCGTCGCTCGCTCGAACGTCTACCTGCTTTCAAAGTTCGGCGCGGAAATCGTGCTCTGCGGGCCCGCCACCATGACGCCGAAACCGTTGGCCGAACTGGCGCCCGGGATCACACTGACCCACGACATCGTTGAAGCCGTCACCGATGCGGACGTCATCATGATGTTGCGCGTCCAACTCGAAAGACAGAACGTCCTGAACTTCCCCAAGAACGAGTACTTTCAGTTCTACGGCCTGCAATGGGAACACTTCCAACGCGCCAAGCCTGACGCCATCGTGATGCACCCCGGCCCGATCAATCGGGGCCGTGAGATTTCATCCGAAGTCGCGGATTCGCCTCGTTCGGTCATTCTGAACCAGGTTGAGAACGGTGTTGCGATCCGGATGGCGGTGCTTGAAAAGGTTTGCGGCCATGTCGAGGAGCCGAACAGCTAATGAGCCGCTTGCTGATCAAGAACGGCCATTTGATCGAACCGTCATCGGGAATCGACGCCAAGCATGACGTCTTACTCGAAGACGATCGTGTCGCCGCGATCGAGCCCACGATCGATGCAACGGACGCCGAAGTCCTCGATGCAAGTGACTGCTACGTAGCGCCGGGGTTCCTCGATATCCACGTACACCTGCGTGAGCCAGGCATCGAGCATGCCGAGACGATTGAGACCGGGTCGCGAGCGGCAGCGGCAGGCGGTTTTACGACTGTTTGCTGCATGCCGAACACGATTCCCGTCAACGACAGTCCCACGGTGACAAGCTTCATCGTCGAACGGGCGCGCCGCTCGGCCATCGTCAACGTCTACCCCATTGGGGCCATCACCAAGGGCAGCAAAGGCGAACAGCTTGCGGAAATTGGCGCCATGCACAAGGCCGGCATCGTCGCGATTTCCGACGACGGTCGCCCCGTGATGAATTCGCGCGTGATGCGCCGCGCCATGGAGTATGCCGCTTCGTTCGGACTCACCGTAGTCGACCATTGCGAGGATCTCAATCTCAGCATGGGCGGTGACATCCACGAGGGTGCCCACTCTGTCCGACTGGGGTTGCGCGGCGTCCCCGGGTGCTCCGAGGACGTAATGGTCGCGCGGGACATCATCCTCAGTGAGACAACCGGCGCGGCGATTCATATCGCGCACATCTCGACACGCAACTCGATCGAGATGGTGCGTCATGCCAAGCGCCTCGGTATCCGGGTCACCTGCGAAGTATCGCCCCATCACTTCGCGCTTACCGACACAGATATGCACGACTACGACGGCAACTACAAGATGAAGCCGCCACTCAGGGCTCACATCGACAAAGAAGCCGCGCTCCAAGGCCTGGTCGACGGGACGATCGACGCGATTGCGACCGACCACGCTCCGCACACCGGAAACATGAAGATGCAGGAGTTCGAGCGATGCCCATTCGGCATCACCGGCCTGGAGACGGCAGTAGGGCTAACGCTCGAAGAATTAGTCCATCCGGGCAAGATCGACCTCAATCACATGGTGAAGGTGTTCACAAGCGGCGCGGCTGGAGTACTCGGCCTCGATCGCGGCAAGCTGACCGTGGGTGGCGCTGGTGATGTCACCGTGTTCAGCACCAGTCGAGAATGGGTCTTCGACGTCAACGAGTCGCAGTCCAAGAGTAAGAATTCCCCTTTCCACAACCACAAATTCCGAGGCGGTCCGGTGGCTACGATCGTCGCGGGCAAGACGGTTTGGCGCGCGCCGGTCGACGTCGTCGCCTAGCATCACCGGTCAATCCGGCCGGGCGGCGGCCACGAGCGAGCCGTTACACTAGGGCGACGCCAGCCCCGAAAGAGTTCACAAAGGTCCCCGTATGCAACCCTCGCAGATCCGCAACATCATTTTGATCGCCTCCGTACTGATTGTTCTCGCCGGTTCGCGGACCTTGGCGGAACTGGTGATCGAGTACCAGTGGTGGCAGGAAGTAGACCAGCTTCCCACTTGGTACAGCATGTTGCTCTACCAGATATTGCCGGCCGTGTTCGGCTCAACAATCGCATGGCTCACACTTCTGTGGGCCCATAGCAAGGGTGTGCGCTTCGCGGCCTCGCCGGAAGCCGAGGGGACCCTCTATCGGCGGCTTGTGATGGCCGCGTTGCTGGTCGTCGCGATTGTCTTCATCGGTTCGGCGGTGGATTCCCAAACCGTGATGGCCTTCGTCGGCTCACTGAGCGTGAGCCCGGAAGCGAATGCTTGGACGGACCCGGTTTTCAACGAGGACCTGTCCTTCTATTTCTTCCGGCTTCCCCTCTACACACAACTACTGCGTTTCGTATTCGTCGTCGCGGTGTTCTCGATCATTGTCTTCTGGGCGTCCGGACGTGGCTGGCAAATGTTCGAAAAGCTCAAGCAGTTCCGCGCCGGCGGCGGTTCCGTGGAAGAGTTTGATCCCGGACCGAACCCCCTGCTGTTGCCCGGAGCCACGCAAACGAGTTTCGCGAAGATTCTTGCCTGCGTCAGTCTGCTGGCGGTCGCGGGGTGGTTCTACCTGGGACGCTACGCCCTGCTGATGAACCAACGTTCCTTCATGACCGGCATGGACTATGTCGACGAGAACTGGACCTTGGTTCTAAGGTGGGTGGTGATTGCGGCGGCTCTGGTGTGCATCCCGTTGGTGGCAACGGCGAGACTCAAGCCGGCGGTCGGTCTGCTCGCGGCCGCACTCATCGCAAACGCCGTGGTGCCCGAAGTGGTACAGGTCATCGACGTGCGCCCAAACGAGCTGGAACGGCAAAGGCCCTATATCCAGAGGCACATCGAAGCGACGACGCAGGGATTTGGGCTCGCCACGCGGGCGACCGAACAGCCGTTTCGCTCGTCACGGAAGGAGGAGATCAACGTCGCCGAGCATGCCACGCTGGTCGACAATATCCGACTCTGGGATGTACGGGCATTCAACGACACCATCACGCAGATCCAGGCTCTCAGGCCGTACTACCGGTTCCCCGATGTTGACATCGACCGCTACACGATCGACGGCAAGATCAAGCAGGTGTTGCTGTCTCCCCGCGAAATTGATGTCACACAATTGTCGGGTGATGCCCAGGATGGCTGGGTGCGCCGCAACATGATCTACACCCACGGCTACGGCGTCGTGATGTCGGAGGTCAATCGTACGACCGATGACGGCCTGCCCGTGCTGCTGATTCAAGACGCACCGCCCGTCGTGAACTCCAAAGACCTCACTCTCACACGGCCTGAGATCTATTACGGCGAGTTCACCGATTCATCGGTATTTGTCGGGACGGACGAGCAAGAGTTTGACTACCCATCCGGCGTCGAGAACGTGTACGCGAACTATGCGGGCGCGGGTGGCTTCCCCATCAACTCGTGGCCCATGCGGCTGGCCGCGTCGGTTGCCACCGGCGACTACAACATTGTTCTCACGGGCCAGATGAACGAGAACAGCCGCATGATGATGCACCGTGATGTGCGGGAACGATTGCGGTACATTGCTCCGTTTATTCATTGGGAGCCGGATCCCTATCTGGTGATTACCGACGAAGGACGGCTGGTGTGGATCGTCGACGGCTACACCTCGTCGGACGCACACCCGTATTCGGCGCGCGTCAACGTAGGGGCTTTTGGAGAGAGCGCCAACTACGTACGCAACTCGGTCAAAGCGACAGTCGACGCCTACAACGGCGAGACGAAGCTCTACCGCTTCGAGGATCAAGACCCGATCATCCAGGCCTACGGCGCGTTGTTTCCCGATCTGTTCCACAACGAAGCCGACATGCCCGCTTCGCTGCGGGAACACGTGCGGTACCCCGAACTCATGTTCGAGATCCAGGCAGAGACCTACCGCAAGTTCCACATGAAGGATCCGGGAGTCTTTTACAGCGAGGAAGACCTTTGGGACGTCGCACAGAGTCTGGCCGGTGACACGAATACGTCCGCGCCCATGAAGCCTACCTATATCGTGGCGACCGTGCCCGGTGAGACCGAACCGGAGTTCCTGTTGATGCTTCCGTTCACGCCGCGAGGCCGCCCCAATCTAATTGGATGGATGGCGGCGCGCTGTGATGGCGACAAGCTAGGCGAACTGATCTTCTTCCAACTCTCAAAACAGGAGTTGGTTTATGGCCCGAGCCAGATCGAAGCCCGCATCAACCAGGATCAGGAGATTGCCAAGGATCTGACATTGTGGGGCCAGCAGGGCTCACGCGTTTTGCGCGGCGACATGATCGCTCTACCGCTGGAAGACAATTTCCTCTACGTCGAGTCGATTTACATCCAGGCCGACTCGGCTCGCATGCCGCAGTTGCGCAAGGTTGTACTCGCCATCGGGAACCGATTGATCTACGAAGACACCTTCGCTCAGGCGCTCTCGATGCTTGACGATGGCGGCGCTGCCTTGGCCAAATCTGGCGAAGGCGCCTCTGACGGCGAGGACCCATCCGGCGATGGGACGTCCCCGCCAACCACTGTCACCAGTACAGGTCGACTGCGGGCAGTGGCCTCGCGGCTTCAGCAACTCCGGCGCCAGGCGGAAGCGTTGGTCAAAGAGTTGACCTCGGTCGAAGAAGAGCTTCGTCGGTAAAAGCGTAGGCGCGGGCACGCCGTGCCCGCGCAGACTCTAAAGCTTCGGTCGGTACCCCGCCCTAGTCCGGATACGGTGCTTGCTGAGCTCATCACCGGCCAGTTCGATCGTAATACTGCGCCATCCCCGATTCGGATTCGGCTGCGGATAGTAAGTCAGCGTATAGGAGCTGCCTAGCTCTTCGCGGATCTCGGTAAATGCCTCGGCCTGTTTCTGCCAACTACGCGCGAAGAACGCCCGGCCTCCGGTGCTTTGGGTCAGCCGGCGAAAAACATTCCGGGAGATCGGATCTTTGTTTACTTCCTTCGTGCTGATCACATAGATCGGGATACCTTCATCTTCAGCCAGAGCGCGTACATCATCGGGCGCGACAGCGCTAGCCGAGTCCGGTCCATTCGAGAACACAATGACGACCTTCCGGCCGGGCACCTCGGCGGCGTCACGCAACGTGAGCAGCAGGGAGTTATAGAGCGCCGTCTCGTCGCCGGCCACGGCCAGACGCAGCCCGCGAATCGCGTCCCAACGCTTATTGGTAAGCGGGGCATGACGCGTCAGGTTCCGGCTGTACCCGTACACCGCAACGGAGTCGGCACCATCCAGTCCGCGAATAAAATCGGCGATGGCATCCTCTGCGTACACAAAGCTGCGATACATGAAATTGCTGGTGTCGAAGAGAACGAAAACGTTTGTACCCACCAGCGATGGGTCGGCTGGAGCCGAGGTATCCGGAGCTTCCGCGATGATGGCCGCGGCCTTCGTGGGAGCAATCGCCGCCGCAGCACGGTCCCCGGCGGGTGATAGCCGGCGGGGCGCTTGGTTGCCCTCCGCGAAGGTCGCCAAGGTCTGCTCGATGCCATCTTCGTAGACCCGGAAATCGCTCGGATCAAGGTCGCTTATGTAGCGGCCTCGGCGGTCCGTCACAGCCACGTTCAGCAAAACCAAGTCGACTTCAATACGGAACAGCAGGTCTTCGCCGCCTGCATCTTGCCCTACGGCGGGCTCCTCCACCCACATGCCCAACGAAACCAATAGGGCAAAGAACAGCAAGTAACCAACACCACGACGAATGTTTGACCGTTTCACTCTGATCCTCTCCTTGACCGTTGGCACTACTCTTGGCTCGCCCGCAGGGGTTCGGCCGGGGGAGGCTGCATCTGCTCCCGATATCGGTCCGCCACGACCCGCATCGAATGAAGCAAGGCGGGCCAATCATCCAGGTGCGTGGCAAAGATGCGTTCAATCGATTTCTGTGTCCACTCCGGCACCAGCAAGTTCAAGCGCGCGGGCTCGACATGCATCTCGTCGGCAAGTGCCGCCCAGAACAGATTCGTCGACTCCCAACTCTCGGCCAGGATGCGGCTGGAAAATCTCATCATCGTCGGGAAGAGCGGCAAATGCAGCAGGTCCGAACGGTAGGAATGCGAGAGCGCCGGGTGCGGTGTACCAAAGATACTCGCCAACCGGGAGTAGCCGAAGCGCTCGGGATCGCTGTCGGCAAGCCTGGCAACCTCACGCCACACAGGCCCTCCTACCTCCAACACGTCATCCCCATGAGCCTTGCCGAAGTCGGTCGCCAAGCGATACTTCTCGGCGGGCGTCAGTTCGTCCAGGCCCGCTTGGATATCACCTTCGGCCGAATGCCGCCGCATCAGGTCGAGCCGGTGCGGGTCCACTTGGATTCTCAGGATCGGATCGACCTTCCGCGCCAAATCCTCATCAGCAGCCGAGGCCGCCACGAGTAGATCAGCGAGCCGTAGATGGAGCGCCACGAAGTGCTGCTCGTCTCGTGTTACACCCCACCAGCGCGGAACAATCGCCCCGATCATGATCTGCGGCGCGAGGTCTTGCCAGATGAGCGCCTGCCGCTCCGTCGGGATCAAGAAGTTCTGTTCGGCGTCGGCCAACGCGAAGGCAAGTCCATTCAGCGAACCCACCATGCGTCCGCCAGCGCTGTTCGGCCAACCCGTGCCGCCAAGCCGGGGCTGATCCCAAGTCTTGCTCTGTTGAGGGCCCAGGAAGTCGTGGCCTCGAACAAACAGCGGGTTCGCCCGAATCAGTTCCGCCCCGGGCGGAGAGTAATAAACATAATTGAGCCCCACCAGCGAGTCGCGCAGAATCGCGGCCAGATTGCCCCGAATCTCAAGGAGCTCGTCGGGCCGTCCCTGTGCTTTGTCGACCGCGCGACTCAGATTCAACGAGCGCTGGCGCTGAATATGCTTCTCGATCCAACCCCCTTGCGCAAACGAGTTCGACTCTTCTGACGATAGGCTGGAGCGCGGCAACCGTACCTCCGAGATGCGCGCCGCCAACCGGTTCGCCATCGCCACGTTAAAACTCTCACCACGTGACACGCGCTCTAGGTGGTCGGCGAGGTCGAAGACATCCTTGATCGAAACCAGCCGCTGCGCGGCGAAGCGCCTGGTCAGCGTCTGAACCATCTCTTCGTGCACACCACGCTCGCTTGGATTCGGGTTCCCCGCCAGCAGCTCGATCAGCCGATCTTGCGGCGACGCATCTTCCGCGGAACCGGTCGCTTCCAAGAGAGCCTTGACGCCCGCCCGGCCCGCCTCGAAGATGGCCTGTTCGCTATCCATCTGCTGCATCACCGCCATCAACGCACGGAACGAGCGGTCAGCGTCAGCAGCGGGAATCTGCCCCTGGCGAATCAGGATCTGCCACAGGCCGAATACGGCCTGATACGTGCCAATCGCATCCGAACGCCGCACAAGATTGCGCCCCTTGTTAAACCTCGGCAACGAATCAAGATACGCAACGATCGTCTCTTCCGACAGCGTCGGCGCATCATTGAACAGGCTGAGCTGGTCGTGGAACAACGTATACGCGAGCAATAGCTTATCGACAGTCGCCGCTGACAGCGGCTTCGTCCGCGCGCGGTCGATGTTGGTCACGGCGATGAACATCTGCAGGGGCTCGTTCTCGACCATCTTGCGGCACATGCCGAACACAGCCTCGATCACCTCGTCGGGCTGCGTCCAGTTGGGAGCGGCTTTTGCGAGCCGGCCGTCATATTCACCATGAGGGTGAGTCGCAAAGAGTTTCTTCCAGGGCTCGATCCCTCCCGGCAGATGCGCCTGACCGTTCGATCTCACATCCAGTCGCGTCGCCAGTAGCATCAGGTCGGAATTAGCACGAAAGATGGGCCGAGCCGGACCCGGGCTGGTCACCTTGCCTCGTACCGCCCGATAAAACCTCTCCAGACGAGCCGGATCACTGAAGTACGTTGCCTCCAACCCATGTACGCGCCACATCGAGTCGTAGTACGAAGCCATCCAGCCGTCATCCAGCTCGGCAAGCCGTTGCAGAAACTCAGGCCCCTGATCGGGTGAAACGCCGACAAGTTTCTCCCACACACCCCGTGTTCTCGACCCGCCCGGAACCACCGCCTTGCCGTCCTTCAGTTCAAAGTTGCCGCCGAAGAAATCCAGCACGTTCGCGAAGTCAAGCAACCGCTCGCTATCGATCTTTTCCCGCAAGGCCACGGCCGTCGGACGGTGCATCTTGTCCAGAGCGACGTAGAGCCTCGCCATCACAGGGTTCTCAAGCAAGATATCAATGAAGGTGCCCTCCGCTTTCCGCGGAGCAATGCCCGTCCAGTAGTCTTTGCCGAACAGCACCGGCAGATAGGTGGCCTTGTAGGGCATCTCGAACGGCTTCTCCAGACGGAAGGCCTCTTCCAGATCGGCGAGAGGGAAACCGGAATCGATCGACAAGAATGCTCGCGACGGGTTCACCGTTTCCAGTACCGCCTCCGGCCCGCATTCATTCCGCAACCGGAAGCCCAGGATCTTGAGAATCTGCGCCGTTTCCGCCGACTCACACTTGGCAATGCGAATCATCTCGGTCCCACCCGCAAGCTGCTCCAGTTCGCGCGCCTGAGACAAGTACTGCAAGATCAGCTTGAGATACTCCGTCTGCACCAACGAATCCGCGCCCGCGTTGGCTCGATAGCCGCTCGTCATGATGTTGCGTGCGAGCGCCGCAAGCATCTCTTCCGAGCTCTGATCAGTCGACAGAGCGGCCATTCTTCGAAACGAGAACAGTGGCCCGGGGATTCGTGCCCACGTAGTCCTGTCTTCATTCGCGGGGACGGCAGCGAGGATCTGCTCAGCACGGCGCAACCCTTCCCCACCCGCATCACGGTAGGCCTTCAGAGACCGATCCGCCGCCTCGCTATTTCCCTCGGACAGAGCAGCCAGAACGAGCCGACGTAGTAAGCCTTTGCGCGCCCCGCCGTCCGAAGCCGGCGTATTGTCCAGAACCCGTTCGTACGCTTGCAGGCGATCTGCATGTCCGAAGCGGTCGAGAAATTCAGCGTACGCAAGCTGATCCTCGCGGTCCGCTCCGGCCGACATCGCGGCTTCAGCCAAGACCTGCCGAGCCTGAGCTGTGTCGCCCGCCTGCTCCAGTTCAGCAGCGCGCCGCGCCGCCTCGGTCGCCGCCGAAACAGTTAGCGCCGTCATGACGAAAAGGGTCACCGCAAGGATACGACTCATCGTTCTCTCCCGTGAATCGACCGTCCAAAGCCATCCGGAGGTCTCGATACCTTTCCTCAACCCAACCGCGCCGATTGTATGTTGTTACTCGTGTCACTGACAAGCAAAAAGGGCATCTTTTTACCTCCCACCCGCAACTGTACGGAAACGCACATTACTGAACCCGCGCCCGACAAAGCACTCTCAGCCAGTGATGGCGCGATTACCGGGGGGCAAGGTTACGGCTTTGGCGAACTCTTGCGGTTGGCGAAGAAGCTGTGAATGCGCGCAGCCTGAACCGGCCCCACCACCTGCTGAAGCTCCTCAATAGAACTCGATTCGATCTTGCGCAGGCTCCCAAGCGCTCGGAGCAGCTTCCGAGCCGTCTGCTCGCCAACCCCGGGAATTTCAAGCAGCACACTACTGAGCCGCTTGGTATCCCGACGCTTGCGGTGAAACGTCACGGCGAAACGATGAGCCTCGTCGCGCACTCTCTGGACCAGATGTAGCACCGGCGAGAAGCGGTCCAGCCGGACCGGCTCGTCCTCCTGTCCGGCGACGTAGATCAATTCTTCCCGCTTGGCGATCGCGGCGACCGGCTGGTTGATGATGCCGATCGCTTCCAGCGCCTCCACGGCGGAATGCAACTGACCAATCCCCCCGTCGATGAGCACCAATCCCGGAAACGGCTTTTCCTCTTCTTGAAGACGCGAGTACCGGCGCGTCACCGCCTCGCGCATCGACGCGAAATCGTCAATACCCGCGACCGTCTTGATGATGAACTTGCGGTAATCGCCCTTCTTCATCCGGCCGTTTTCCCACACCACCATCGATGCCACCGTGTCGCTGCCCTGAATATGCGAAATATCGAAACACTCGATTCGTGCCGGCGCGTCCGGCAGATTCAGCGCATCGACCAGGGCTCCCATGATGGCCTTCGATGTTGGCTTCATCACCCTGAAGCGTTGCTCGAACCCGTGTCGCGCGTTGGTCTCGACGAGATCGAGCATGGCCCGTTTCGACCCTCGCTGCGGTGTCGAAATTTCAACCTTACGGCCGCGTTTTTCGCTCAGCAACCCTTCCATCACATCGAGATCGTCAAAGTCCGTCGGCACATGGATCAACGACGGGACGTACTGTGCGTCAAGGTAAATCTGCATCAACAAGCTTGAGAGAAACTCGCGCTTCTCAAACCCGTGGACGTCTTCCCAATAGAACTCGCGCCGATCCACAACACGGCCGTTCCGAACGTGAAACAGATTCACCGCCACAAACGGCGGGTCGGCGTAGATGCCGAAAATGTCGATGTCGCGGCCTTCCGCCGCGGCCACGCGTTGACGGTCTTTAAGTTCTTCAACGGTTGAAATCAGATCCCGCAATGCGGCGGCCTGCTCAAATTCCATCGCCTCAGCAGCCGTCGCCATCCTCTCCCGCAGATCGCGAATCAGATCGACATGACGTCCTTCGAGAAAAGTTCGGACATCCCTCACCGCGCGGCTATAGATGTCGTCCGTCGTAAGACCCTCGACGCAAGGTCCCCAGCAGCGGTGGATGTGATATTCCAGGCACGGGCGCGGGTGCGAACGCGTCAGATCCACGCGGCATGAGGGCACCCGGAAATACCGATGGATGAACCGCACGATACGATGCGCCAGGTTCCCAGGGAAGTAGGGCCCGTAGTACGTCGAACCATCTTTGCGCAACCGACGCGTAACGTAGACGCGCGGAAAACGTTCTTTGGTCAGCTTGATATAGGGGTACGTCTTGTCGTCGCGCAGCAGGATGTTGTAGCGCGGCTGCCGCTCTTTGATGAGATTGTTCTCGAGCGCCAGCGCTTCTTTCTCGTTGGCGACCGCGATGTAGTCGATGTCGCGCGCCTCGGAGATCAGTGTGTTCGTCTTCGCGTCGGCCAGCTTGTCTTCGAGAAAGTAGCTGCGAACGCGATCCCGCAGACTCTTCGCCTTACCGACATAGATGACGCGGCCCCGGCCGTCTTTGTAGAGATAAACGCCGGGAGAGGTGGGAAGAGCGGAGGCCTTTTCCTTCAGCGCATCGAGATGGGGAAAGACGCTCAAACCTCCAGGTTAGACCTGCCGTTGATTCTATCAATCGAGCCCGAGAGCCCTCCCTAGGTCCGCATGTAAGCTTCGGAATGTGCAACCGGAAGTATAGCCGTGCCCTCGGCCCTCGAAGGGTCGCTACGCTGCTACCTCGGCGGCGTCTCCCACTGCTCGGCAAGCATCGAAGCCGGTATGCCGATCCGATACGACGGGTAGTAGAGGTCCACGCCGAGCTCCTCGCGAACAAAAGAGCCGTTCACGCGACGATCCGTTCGGCGAGTCTCGTCAACTTCGTCGGCCGTGACGGATTCCGGCATCGACAGATTCATCTTGCGGGCGCAGAACTCGGCGATCTCGCCCGACGTACAAGGCTCCTCGTCGGCAACCGGGTAGGCCCCGGTGAGGTCGGAAGCGAGCGCTGCAATCGAGTGCCAAGCAACGTCGTCACGATGGATGCGTGAAACGAAATTGTCACCGCTTCCGACAAGCTTGTAGCGCCCTTCGAGCAAGGCCCGATGGACACCGCGAAAGGGGCCATAGATCGCGGCGGGCCGCAGAATCAACGACGGCCAAGAGCCTTGTCCGACAGCTTGCTCGGCTTCCACTCGCCAATGCTGACGTTCAGTCTCAGGCGCAACAGGCGTTCCTTCGTCGACCTCATTCGTCGATCCGTAGACACCTGTGGTCGACAGATAGACCACGCGCGAGGGGTGGTCACCGAGCATCTCGACAATGTGCGGTGTGGGGTCGACAAGTCCAGCAGTGGACTTGAGCGTCGGGACGGACAGCAGAACACGGAAGCCTTTCGGAACTTTTCCAATCCATGAGGCATCGGGCCGCGCCGCGGATACATCGAAGCGAATGATCTTGGCACCGAGAGTCTCGATCTCGCGAAGACGGTCAGGATCACGGGTCGTCGCATAGACCTCGGTGCCGTCTTCCAGTAGTCGGCGGGCAACTTCCGAACCAACATAACCACAGCCGACAATGAGGACAGACTTCATCAGAGTTTCCGCGCGGTGGCCGGACCGCAGCGCGGTGCTATCTTGATCTCATCGTAAGAGTACCGGAGGCAAGTCGTGACGGCAGTCGAATGGTTTGTGAAGGGTTTGCAGGAGCGGGGCGTCGAGTGGGTGGCAACGCTGTGTGGTCACGGGCTCGATCCTTTCGATGAGGCCTGCCGCAAACACGGCTTGCGACTTGTGGATGTCCGCAACGAGCAGTCCGCAGGCTATATGGCTGAAGTCCACGGACGATTGACGAAGCGGCCCGGCGTGGTGGCGGTGTCGAGCGCGGTGGCACACGCGAATGCGATGACGGGCGTAGTCGATGCCTATCTCGACGGCGCGCCGATGCTGCTGCTGACCGGCGCGGCGGCGCTGCGCACTTCAGGACTCGGACATTTCCAGGACATCGACCAGGTGGCGCTGGCAAGTCCGGCAACGAAGTATGCGCGCGTGATCGACCAGGGAGATCGCGCGGTGCAGATTCTGGACAAGGCCTGGCGCGCGGCTACCGAAGGTAAACCCGGACCCGTGCATCTTACGTTCCCTATGGATGTGCAGGAGACCGAAGTCTCGGCGGAGCGAATGATCTCCGTCACAAAGCAGCCGCCCGCGTTGGAACCGGCCGGCACTGATTTGGAGAGTGCCGCGGCGGTGCTCGCCAAAGCCTCACAACCGCTGATCGTGGCGGGGTCAGGGCTTTACTACGCAGGCGAAGGCGCGGCCGTGTGCGCGTTCGCCAAAGAGTTTTCCGTTCCGCTGGCGGTGCCGATTTGGGACCGCGGCGTGGTAGACGATGACCTAGAGGCTTTCGTCGGCGTCATCGGAGCCGCGACGGGCGGTGCGGTGCTTCGGCCGGAGGCGGACTGCATCGTGCTGGCGGGGGCGGAAGTGGACTACCGGTTGGCCTATCTACATGGAGGCACGATCCCCGACAAAGCCAAGGTGCTGCGGGTTGACCGCGATTGGGAGGAGTTCGCAAACGTCTATCGCAGGGCCAGCGGAAAGTCGCACGCGGGCTGGCTGAAGGAAGCACGGCGGCGGCGCACGGTATATCGCGAACGTGTCGAGAAGATTGGCGAGGAACAGGCCAAGGGCAAGCTGCACGCTCTACATGTCGTCCAAGCGATCGACAAGGTGTTGCCCGACGATGGGCTTGTGCTCGTTGACGGCGGCAGCGTCGGCCAATGGTTCCATCAACTACTACCGGACCGCTATCCGGGGCATTGGTTGACCTGCGGACGTAGCGGCGTTGTCGGCTGGGGGCTCGGTGGCGCGCTAGGCGCGCGAGCGACCTATCCCGATCGTCCGCTCGTGCTGTTCTCCGGTGACGGGGCGTTTACGTTTACCGTGGCCGAGCTGGAATGCGCTGTCCGTCAAGGCCTAGGGTTCGTCGCGGTCGTGGCGGACGATGAAGCGTGGGGGATCACCGAGCAAGGCCATCTAAAGCAGTTCGGGGAAGCGATTACAAGCAAGCTGGGTCCAATCGACTTCGTGAAACTGGCTGAGTCCCTGGGAGCCCGCGGCGTGCGAGCCACAAACGAGGCCGAGTTGGAGCAGTCCTTGCGGGATGGCTTGGCGGACAACGGCGTAACCGTGATCCATGCCCGTATTACCGGCGGCAACCCGTAGAGACATTGACTACGAACCAACGCTCGTAAACGCCTGGCTAAAGCCGTTACGAACGAGCCCATCCAGCTCCTCTTCGGTGAAACCGAGTTTGGCAAGGTGCTGAAACTCGTCGTTGAGCGTACAGGCAAACAACGATGGATCGTCGGTGTTAATCGAGATAGGAACACCCGCCTCGTAGAGCTTTCTCACGGGATGTTCCGCGTACGATGCATACACACCCGTCTTCAAATTGCTCGTCGGACAAACCTCCAACGGAATCTTCTTTTCCGCCAAGTACTCCACCAATCGCGGGTCTTCGATCGAGCGAACACCGTGCCCGATGCGGTCCACGCCAAGCAGGCGAACGACGTCCCACACGCTCTCCGGGCCCATCGCCTCGCCGGCGTGCGCGGTCAGTCCGAGACCATGTGCGCGCGCAAGCTGGTAGTGCTCCACGAACTCCCGCGCGGGCACCTTGTGTTCCGCGCCACCGAGCGTGATTCCGCAAAGACTCATCGGCTTCTGGGCCAGGCAACCTTTCAGAACACCGAGCGCGACCTCGGGGCCAACGTCGCGGACAAGGTCGACAATCCACCGAAGACGAATCTCATCCGTCGCTGCCGCCTCGTCCATGACGGCGAGCATCTCGGGTAGCTGCAAGCCGCGCTGGATGTACTCGATCAGCGAGACAGTGACTTCGGCGTAGACGATGTTCTGAGCCACGAGCGTTTCGCGAACAGCCAAAATCAGCCGGCGGAAGTCTTCGATATCGCGGAAGAAGTAGCTCGTAAACAGATAGCTCGCCAGAAACTCGGGGAAAGTCTTGAAGCGAAAGAGCGCATCAGCGGTCGCTATCGGCGAGAGCGACTCACCCAGCACCGGCACTAGATGGGGAGCAGCGCCCATGAAGGCAAGCTGGCCGTCGGGGGCGTCTTCGAGAGCCTGATCGACCGGATGCTTGGCGACGAGTTCAGCGAAGAAAGCGGCCGGCATCGCTCCACGCAGGTGGATGTGCAACTCGGCCTTCGGTCTATTGAGGAACTGTTCACTCAGCGGCTGGTGTGTCATGTTCGCTACCTCAAGTCGGCGGGCAGGTCCGCAATCACCACCCGCGGCGTGTCTACCTGATTCTTCTTCAAAGCAGGTGCTCCGTGATAGAGCCCTGCCAGTTCCGCCGGATCATGCTCCAGGCGATCGCGGATGAGAATCCAGAGATTGCGCAAGGTTTGGCGGACCGCCCCACACTCGACAAAACGGCGCGACGACGTGACGGCAACATCCCGTGACCGAACTATCCGTCCTTCACGCCCCGCCCGGCGCAACCAATGAACATCTTCGAGTAGCGGGATCTCCGGATAGCAGCCGACCCTCTCGAAAAACTCGCGCTGGACGAAGATCCCCTGGTCCCCGAAGCAGCACCAAGGCCGAGCCAGCCACGTAAGCAACCCAAGAGCATCGAGCAACGCAAGCCGTGGCTCGAACCGCACTCGAAAAGCGCCAAAGTCCGCCTCACTCTCTTCAAAAAGTCTCGGCAGGCGTGCGATCGCTCCCCCGGCCAATCGAGTATCGCAATGCAAGAACAGCAGAACGTCGCTCCGTGCAACTTGCGCTCCTGCGTTGAGCTGCTTCGCGCGGCCTCGATCGGATAAGACAATGCGATAACCACCGTGGCTCTCAGCGTACTCACGAGAACCATCAACGCTACCTCCATCGACGACGATGACCTCGAACACTCCAGGCTCCATCGACAACCATTCCAGCGTGGATCGAAGTGCGGACACATCGTTCCAGACGGGAATGATGACCGAAACGGCGGGACGCGAGCGAGCCACGAAACTAGATGTCTTCGGGGCGGCCCACGGCAAGGCCGCCGTCCACCGCGAGCACCTGCCCTGTAATCATGCGGGCATCGTCAGACGCAAGAAACAGCACGGCACGGGCAATGTCTTCGGCGTCGGCAAGGCGGCCGAGAGGATGCATCGCCGTGATCGCCTTCGCTCGCTCGGCATCGCCCAGCAAGCCTTCAGTTAGCCCCGTCCGGACGAAGCCGGGGCAAACGGTATTAACGCGGATCCCCTCACCTGCGTAGTCGAGCGCCATGTTCTTGCCGAGGGTAATGATCGCTCCCTTCGACGTGCCGTAAGCCGAGCGGTTGCGCATACCGACGAGACCGGCGACCGACGACGTGTTGACGACCGAACCGCCGGGCCGCCGTAGATGAGGGATCACGTACTTCGAGCACACGAAGACGCCGCGCAGGTTGATGCGCATGATCTCATCCCAGTCGGCCTCCTCCTGCTCCGTCACACGGTTACGGACCGCGATCCCGGCATTGTTGAACAGGACATCCAGCGTCCCGAACCGCTTTACAGCCTCTCCGACGGCACGCTGTACGTCCTCCGAGTCGGCTACGTCGCCGGAAAGGGCGAGAGCCTCCGCTCCCGCCGCGCGAACCAACTCGGCGGTCCCCTCGCCAGCGGCCGCGGAGATGTCGTATCCCACAACATGTGCGCCCTCGGCGGCAAAGGCGAGCGCCGTTGCGCGCCCAATACCGGCACCGGCGCCGGTGATGAAGACGGTCTTATCTTGAAATCGCATCGTGTTTCAATTGCGGTCGCTCAGTCATCCGCTGGCTCCATATTGTCATAGTTCGGTCATCGCCTACGACCGACCACTGAAGTACAATCACCGGAGGATTGAACCGGAAGGATTCTATGACACCAGCAAAGCCACATCGGATAATCGCAACAGCGAGCCTACTAGTCCTCTTCATCGCACCGTCACTCACCTGGGCACAGACGACGGCGCAGTGGAAGGCGCATGATATGGATCGTCCGCGCCCACAGAAGGTAACCTCGTCCATCGCGCTTCCGGTTCCGCCGCCGTCCGACGCCAAGGTACTCTTCGACGGCAGCGACCTTTCTCAATGGCGCAGCCCGAACAACGAGCCTGCCAAGTGGGTACTCAAAGACGGCTATATGGAATCCGTGCGGGGCGGCGGGTACCTGCTCACGGCTGAATCTTTCGGTGACGTGCAACTGCATATCGAATGGGCGGCCCCGACTCCCGCGCAAGGCAAAGGACAGGGGCGCGGCAACAGCGGCGTTTTCCTGATGGGCCTCTATGAAGTGCAAGTGCTCGATTCCTTCGATAACTTCACGTATGCCGACGGACAAGCGGCCTCGGTCTATGGCCAGCATCCGCCGCTGGTGAACGCAAGCCGCGCGCCGGGCGAGTGGCAGAGCTACGACATCGTCTTCCGGCGGCCGCACTTCTCGCGGGACGGCAAAGTGCTCAAGCGCGCCCGCATCACTGTGTTTCACAACGGCGTGCTCGTGCAGGACAACGTTGGAATCTGGGGCGGCACATCCTGGCTGCAATACAATCCCTACAAATCTCACCCCGACCGGCTTCCGCTCTCATTGCAGGACCACGGCAACCCCGTCCGCTACCGCAACGTTTGGGTGCGCAAGCTGCCGGAATGGACGTCGCCCGGCCCGGTCGACAAGAAACCCGAGCCGGTGATCACATTGGCCCCCTCGGTCCTCGACGGCTACGTAGGCCGCTACCAGGATAAATCCGGCCGCAACATCATCATCGTCCGCGACGGCACACAGATGCGCGTCACCGTCATGGGGCGGCCGAACCTAGATACCGTCATTCACTCGACGACCGAGTTCTCGCTGCGCTGGACCGACGGCCGCTTGATCTTCGATCTGGATTCCGAGGGTGTGCCGACCGCCCTGACCTTCAAAGTCGGGCGGGCAGAGTTTCCAGCTAAGAGAGTTGAGTAAGGGGCAGAGGAGAAAGTAGCGGTCTTCGACGCTGCGATCGTGTCACGTATCTTACTTCGCTTCGACGACGACTCCACGGGGATCCGACAGTGTAGGATCTAGGCTGATCTCCGGAGAAACCATGCGCAAAACATTCATTCTCATTTTCGTATTGACCGTCGTCGCAAGTGCCCAGCGGGCCATCGTCGTAGACAACGACGACGTCCGCATCCCCAAGGTCACCGTTCAGCCGGGACACAAAACGCGCATGCACCAGCACCTGCAAAACCGCGTCATGGTCTATCTCAACCCGGGCGGTCAGAAAACGGTCTACGAGGACGGCCGGGAGGTCATCGAACACTGGAAGGCCGGCGAGCCACTGTGGAGCCCGATGGCCGGCAATCACACGGTCGAGATCACGGGCCAAGAGCCGATCACGATCGTCGAGGTAGAGCTCAAGAAACCGAGCGGCGATGCCCCGCCTCTAAGCAACCTGGACCCGGTCAAAGTCGACCCAAAGCACTACACAGTAGATTTCGAGAACGATCAGGTCCGCGTCGTGCGGGTCCGCATCGGACCGCACGAATCAACACCCATGCACGAGCACGTAGGCAAACGCGTAGCAGTATTCTTCACAGCGCAGAACTTCCGGGCGATCGCCGCTGACGGCGCCTCGGCGATGGCGACCAACGAAGCAGGCGCGGTCATCTGGGGCGAAGGCCCGCGGCGTCACAAAGAAGAGAATCTCAGCGACGAGCCCTTCGAAGCCTTGATGGTTGAGTTGAAGTAGCAAGTTCGGCACCCGGGCCTTTCGTATGATGGTGGCACGCCTTCCTCTATGACTCCCGGACTTCTCCTTCGCCGTTCGCTTGCCCACTACAAGGGCATCCACCTCGCCGTAGCCATCGGCGTCGCCGTAGGAACAGCCGTACTTGCCGGGGCTCTGCTCGTCGGCGACTCCGTTCGCGGAAGTCTACGAGACCTAACCCTCGACCGGCTCGGCGCCATTGATCACGCACTCGTCTCGGACCGCTACTTCCGAGAAGACCTATCCGAAGATCTTGCCGAAGCAACGAACTTCACCTACGCTTTCGAGAAGGCCGCCCCGGCGGTTCTCATCCGCGGCAGCCTCGAAGCGGCCGACTCCGGGGCGCGCGCCTCGCGAGTGAGCATTCACGGGATCGACGACCGCTTCCTAGAGTTCTACGGCGGTGAGACGAAGCTGCCGGAAGGCCGCGAGGCGCTGATCAATCAATCGCTCGCCAAAGAACTGGGCGTCGAGGCAGGCGGCAGCGTCTTGCTGCGCTTTCAGACGGACACGCTGGTTCCGAGCGAGTTCGTCATGGGTCGCAAGTCGGAGAACGTTCGCACGCTGCGGCTGACGGTAGCGTCGGTCCTACCCGATCAAGGGATCGGGCGGTTCGGGCTGTCACCGAGCCAGCAGCTTCCGTTCAATGTGTTCTTGCCGATGGACGCGGTCCAACGTGCACTCGATCAACCAGGCCGCGCCAATGCGTTGTTTGTTGCCGGCTCGGGAGAAAGCGGGGACGACACCTCGCTCGCGACCGCGTTTCGCGACGTCGTCCGCCTAGATGACCTAAACCTGAGCCTCAACAAGCTGGAAGACAGCCACACCCTCGCCCTACAAACGGACCGCATCGTCCTGGAAGTCCCACTAGCCGATTCCGCCCAGCGAGCAGCGGCAAAAGCCGGGCTGGGCATCGTCCCCGTCCTCACATATCTGGCGAACACAATCGAAGCCGGCGAGCGACAGGTTCCCTACTCCACCGTGACGGCACTCGACTTGGCACAGCCCTCCGTCGCCGATGCACTGCGATTGACGTCCGGCGACCCAGCCTCGGTGCTCAGTGGCGATGAAGTCCTCATCAATGACTGGACGGCACGCGAACTCGACGCGTTCATCGGCGACGAGATCCGTCTCTCCTACTTCGTGATCGCGGAAGACGGCGGGCTCGGTACCGATCATCACACCTTTACCGTTCAGGGCATCGTGAAGCTCGAAGGTCTCGCGGCCGACCGTAACCTCGCCCCGCTCTACGAAGGCATGAGCGAGGCCGAAACAATGGGCGACTGGGACCCACCCTTTCCCGTCGACCTCCGCCGCATCCGCCCGGTCGATGAAGACTACTGGGAACGATACAAGACCGCCCCTAAAGTCTTCGTCACCCTCGATACCGCGAAGCAACTTTGGACAAGCCGCTTCGGCCAACTCACATCACTTCGTCTCGTACCGCGCGAAGGCCAATCGCTGGACGCAGCAGCGTCCGCATTCACGAAAGCGTTTCGGGAAGAGTTGGACCCACCTGCTTATGGTCTCGCGTTCATTCCCGTCAAGGCACAGGGGCTAGCGGCGTCCGGCGGCGCAACGGATTTCTCCGGACTCTTTATCGGCTTCAGCATCTTCCTAATCGTCTCCGCTGCAATGCTCGTGGCTTTGCTGTTCCGGCTGGGCGTGGAACGGCGCTCGAAAGAGATCGGACTGCTGCTGTCGACAGGCCGGACACCGAAGCAGGTCCGCCGGTACCTGCTAGGCGAGGGCGCCGTTGTCTCGCTGATCGGGATCGTAATCGGATTGCCGGGCGCGGTCGCTTACGGGGCCTTGATGGTCCACGGCTTGCGGACATGGTGGAGCGCAGCGGTCGGCGGGTCGTTTCTGGAATTGCATGTATCGGGCGCAAGCCTAGCGGGCGGCGCGGTTGGGGCGCTCGTCATGATGGTGCTGTCGATCTGGCTGGCGGTGCGGCGGCTGGTGCGCTTCAGTCCGCGGTCACTGTTGGCGGGAGCGCTCGAAGAAGACCGATTCGGCGCGGCGCATGGCGATCCCGGGAAACGCTCGCGGCTACTTGCTTATGGGGCTGGCGGATTGGCAGTGCTGCTGATCGGACTTGCGGTGGCGGGAACGATGTCGCAAGTCGCGGGCTTCTTCGGTGGCGGAGCGCTGCTGCTCATCGCGGCGTTGGCGCATTTCCGGGCTTCGCTCGCGAACCCGCCGACGGACCCGATCGTCGGCAAAGGCCTCGGCCCGATGGCGCGGCTCGGTGCGCGCAACGCAGCGCGCTATCCAACGCGGAGTGTGCTTTCAGCCGCATTGGTGGCAAGCGCCACGTTCCTGATCGTGACCGTGGCGGTAAACCGCCACGATGTCACCGAGCAGGAGCCCACGTTCGATTCAGGCGATGGCGGATTTCGATTCGTGGCGGAGTCGGATCTGCCGCTGTTTCAACAGCAGTTGACGGAGCAACAGTCCGATGGGGCAAGCATCCTCGCATTGCGCAGCAAGCCAGGCGAGGACGCCAGTTGCCTGAATCTCTATCAGCCGTCGCGTCCCACCCTACTCGGCGCGCCGACACCGCTGGTCGAGCGGGGCGGGTTCGCGTTCCAGGGCACACTCGCGGAATCACCCGAGGAAGAAGCGAACCCATGGCGCATCCTCGAGCGAAGTTTCGACGACGGTGCGATCCCGGTATTCGGCGACTTGAACTCGGTGATGTGGATTCTGCATCTCGGCTTGGGACAGGACCTCGAGATGAAAGACGACCAGGGGCGAATGAGGAAGCTGGTCATCGCCGGGTTGATGCCGCGCAGTCTGTTTCAGTCGCAGCTCATCATGTCGGAAGAGAATTTTCTCGACATGTTCCCCGGACATAGCGGGTACAACTTCTTTCTCGTCGAGACGGAGGACGAGGCCGTGGGCCCCGCGCTCGAAGAACAACTCGGCGACGCGGGCTTCGACGCCGGACGCACCGCGGATCGTCTCGCCGGATACCTCGTCGTCGAGAACACCTACCTAAACACATTCCAGACACTAGGTGGGCTAGGGCTTTTGCTCGGAACCCTGGGACTCGCCGTCGTCATGGTCCGCAACGTCCTGGAGCGCCGTGCCGAACTCGCTCTGCTGCAAGCGGTCGGTTTCAACAAACCGTCGATCTCATGGCTGGTGTTGGCCGAGAACGCATTCGTGCTCCTGTTCGGCATTCTGATAGGCACGGTCACCGCCCTGCTGGCCGCACTCCCTCAATTGCTGAGCGGCATGGCGCAACCACCGGTCATGAGTCTCTCAGCGACGCTACTACTGATCTTGGCACTGGGCCTGTCAGCGGGAGCTGTCGCCGTGGCAGCGAGCTTGCGTACAGCACTGACACCCGCGTTGCGCGGTCAATAGGGCGGCGGACTGTCCCCATTCGTCGCCCTTACATCAAACGAAAACTAAGTGCGACTGCGATGCGCACTTTGACGGGCTGACCATCTTTGGCGCCGGCGGCGAAACGCCACTGACGCAAGGCGGCGATGGCATTCTGGTCGAGGCCGGCGTCGCCGATGCTCTTGAGGATCTCGATGTTGTGCGGCAACCCATCGGGCCAAACCTCGGCCTGAAGAATCACGCGCCCCTGCGTGCGATTGGTTCTCGCCTGCGCGGTGTATTGAGGCTGCACTTGATGCACCATCTGTGGCGGACTGACTCCCGGCTCCTTGATGGTATACACGCGATCGGGGTCGGGCGCGGCTTTCGCCGGGACCACCGGCTTGGGCGCAGGCGGTGGTGGCGTCGGTGTCCGGTCCGGAGGGGACGCCGGAGTAGGCGCCGGAGTAGACGCGACAACGGACGGCGCAGGTTTGGGGCTCGCCAGAGCAGGCGCCGAGGCCGTCTTTGTCGGCGGCGGCGGATCCGTTTTCGTGACAACGGGGCCGGGCTTGGTGGCGAGTGTAGATGCCGCTTCTTTCAACACCGGCGGCGGGGCACGCTTAGGCGCTGGCTTACTTTCCACCGGTGGGCGTTGAGTCACCGGCGGGGGAGCCACCGGTCTGCTCTCGGTTGCGGGCCGCGAAGGTGCCGGTGGACGCACGGGCGCTGCATCAACCGGACGCGTGCCGGCTCCTCCCGCTGCAGACTCAGCTTGAGGAGGCTGAAAAGCCCCACCCGCCTCGAGCGATTTCTTAGCAACCTCGACCGTTTCCGACGGTGTACTCGAATCACCAGAGAACCAGCTCGGAACCAAGAATCCCAGGGCAATAGCAGCGGCGATGCCCACGCCGATTGCCACCTTCGGGAACACATTGCGGACAGCCGGTTCGGGGGGTACGACCGGTTCGTCGCGCGGAGTCGGTGGGGGCGCGGGGCGCTCGCCCGAAATCGTCTTCAAGCGGGAACGGCTCGACGATGCCGGCTTGGGCTCCGAAGTGACCCGTGGCGGGTCCGGCGCTACAGGCTCATCCGGCGGGATATCCCGCGAACCAGTCGGGATTCGCTGATACCCAGTGATCTCCGGGTCAATCGCGGGCTTGCTGTCCGGACGAGGTTTCGGTGGCGCGGCTTGATCACCAGCAGGCAGTCCGCTCGTCACCTCTTTCAGGTCGGCAAGAAACGCACCGGCCCTTTGGTAACGTTCCGCGCGGTCCTTCGCCATCGCCGTGAGAATCACATCGCTCAAGTCGGGGTCGACCGAACTATCGATCTCATCCGGCGGTACCGGCGCTTCCTCAAGGTGCGCCTTCATGATCGAGAACTCGCTGTTGCCGTCGAAGGGCTTGCGGCCCGTCACCATCTCGTAGAGCACAACACCGAGCGAATAGACATCCGTTCGCCCGTCGACGTCGGCATCACCGCGCACCTGTTCGGGCGACATGTAGTGCAACGAGCCGATCAGATTGCCGGTGCGCGTAAGACTCTTATCCTTGGCGGCCTTGGCGATCCCGAAGTCCATGATCTTGACGACACCATCGCCGGTCACCATGATGTTCGACGGCTTGATATCCCGATGAACAACACCCTCGCTGTGTGCGTAATCGAGCGCCGAGAGCGATTGCAGCGCGGCGTCGACCGCGCCGTCCGTGTCCAACCCCTTGCGTACCAGAAGTTCCGACAGCGTCTCACCGTCGACCAACTCCATGATCATGATGAGCTGGCCGTCGGCCTCAAACGCCGTGTGTAGCCCGGCAATATTCTGGTGGCGTAGGCGCGCCTGGAGCTTGATCTCACGCATGAACCGCTCCGCCAGCTCGGCTTCCGAACGCAGATCAGAGAGCAAGACCTTCATCGCCTCAACGCGATCCGAGATCACATTGCGGACCTCGTAGATCTCGCCCATGCCGCCGGCGCCCAAAACGCCCGTGACTTCATAGCCGCCGACCTTGTCTCCGACGCGATAGTTCATGTGTGGGTGAGCGGAGTGATACGCCCCGCTTACGCCCAGGATAGTGCAACCAACGTGAAATGGCGAACCCGCTGCCCACAATCAGCGGTTCGGTTTGGCGTCGGCATCTTCAAGAGATACCCTGGTAGAGATGCCTGAGCCTACCGGTGACAGCCGCCTCGCTGAAAGCGAAAAGTCTTGGTTCGCCGGCTACTACGAAGAGGAGCGATTTCATCCTTTCGGAATGCACTTACGGATGGAACGTGATCTGCGGCTCCTGCGAAAGGAGAGCGACCGAGGAACACTTGGGCGCGTACTCTCGATCGGCTGCGGCGACGGGCGCTTCGAGCGAATGGTCGCGCGGCATGCAGACCACGTTCACGCCAGCGACCTCTCTCCCGAAGCCATCGCCATTGCAAGACAGTGCGCCGCTGATGAGGGGTTAACTAACATCACCTTCGAAGTGGGCGCGGCGGCCGAACTAGGTTGGGAAGGACCGTTCGATGTGGTGTTATGCATGGCGTTGTTGCACCACTTGCCCGAGAAGGAGATCGCGCCTTTTGTCCAAGATCTATTTGAGCGTGTTGCGCCGGGTGGACTGCTTTACACGCTGGACCCCAACGTCGATGCCATTCTGCGGAAGGTCGGACGTATCGTGCTTGGGCAGCGGTACAACAACTACCATACGGCTGACGAACGCGAGATCGACCCGCGCGAGACCGAAGAAATACTTCGCCAGGCGGGATTCAGTCAAGTCCGCTATCTCCCGGTAGATTGGACTCTGATTCCTGTGATGTACCTGTTCCCGAGAGGGCCCAACTGGCCGTTGCGGATCTGCGGCTGGACCGATCGCGTTTGCAATCACCTTCCCTTTCGCCGGTGGGCAAGTGGCTTCTCTCTGGCCGCTACCAAGTCAAGAAGCTAAGGGGCGCGGGTAAGAAAGAGGACATCGCCGAACCGCCCTGTTTCCTCCGCGCTGAGCGCGCGTAGTTGTTCTTGAAGTCGGCGCATGTGGTCGGACGCATCGGTAACGGAATAGGCGAAGACTACCGTGGCACCAGCACAGACGTCTTGATTCAGCATTGCTACGTCCCGAGGATCGATGATAACCACGCCCATCATCGAAGCCCACTCACGCCGCCCCACATCTTCGTCCAGATAGATAAGGCGAGACCCGTCAGATGGCAGGCGTAGTTGTGCCGCTAACAGTTCAGGTAGACCGGGATCCAATGCCCGCGAAGGCCGCGTCGAGTCCAGTATGTGGATCTCGACAAACCGCTTGGCGCGAAGGACCGCCGGCCCCGTGGCAAGCACACCGATCAGGACCATCACCGCGGAGGCCGTTAAGTGCGGCCGTCCCCTGATACTTCTCACCCGTTCAAAGAACCAACCCATCCCGACGAACAGAGCCATGGCGAGCGGAACGTAGTAGCGTGTCTCCGCCAAATACACCCAGGCGTCGTCCGGCGTTGGGTACGGGTGAGGCGGGTTGCGCACCGAAAGATACGCGAGCATACTCACCGTCAGCAAAGATGTCGCGCCGCCATGGATAACCGCAAGCCGAGAGACTTGCTTTTCAGACGTCCCGCCGCCGCCTCGCGGTACTTCCCGAAACGCGCACCCCAGGCCCCAAACCGCACCAGCAGCCAGCAGCAGCGCCACCACCCAAAGCAGAGGTTGAAAAGCCAATTCGAGCGGCGCTGAGATCGACCCAAGAAATCCTCCCGGCGCGAAGGCTCCGTAGATACCCGCGATGCTCGCCGGGAACGGCGCAATATCGAGGAGATGTTCCGGGAAAAAGCCGGGGACGATGTCGTAGCCATACTCTTGCGTGCCTTGGCCGCGGACGAGCTGATTTCGCAAATAGATTCCGCCAACGATGACGCCGGAACACACGCCCTGAATAACACTATGTGAGGCAAGGCGCCGCCGACCAACCCACAGCAACGCGGCGGGCCCGACAACAATCAAAGGCCAATACGCATAGCGGCCTGCCGCGGCAAATCCATAAGCAAGCCCCGCCAGAACGCTGAGCATGATTGTCGAGCTCGTCGCGACCCGCAGTGTCAGCGCCGTCCCAAGCAGGAAGCAAGCGAGCGAAAAAATATCGTTCAGGCCAATATGCCAGGCCGGCGAAGCCACAACAACCCACCAACCAATCAGCCCCGCCCGGGTCCAATAAGTCAGTGTCGACCGAAGCTGATAAGTAATCCACCACCACGAGGCAAACAGAATCAGCAGCAATAGCAAATCAAGAGCCATGACTGCCGAGTAGAAATTGCCCGTCAAAGCGATGAACGGAGCGAGCACAGAACTGTAACCCGGTGGCCATGCGGTAATCGGAACCGATCGGAGGTCGCTGAAATCGGCGGGGTCGGCGGTCTCAATCGATACATCGCCACCGGCAAGCAGCGATTGAGCACCGGTCACCTGCCGCGCGTGGTCGAAGTTAAATGCTTGTGGTGACCAGTAGAACCGGCCGGCCCCTTCGTAGAAGCCGCCCAACAGGGCGAGAACCAACAGCAATAGTTCCTTGCGTCGATTCGTTGCGAATAGCTGGCGGTCCATGGGGGCCCGCGGAGTGAGAGCTAGAAAAGCAGCTTCAGCCCGAACTGGATCTCGCGGCCGTCGCGGGCCGATAGCGCGCGGCCGAAGCCGGGTGTTCCGAAAAAGATGTTCGGCAGGCCGAAGTTCGGGGTATTCATCACGTTGAAAACCTCCACACGGAATTGCAATGTAGCGGACTCGCCCAGGGACGTATCCTTCAACATCGAGAGGTTGACGTTGCGGAGCGACGGGCCGGTGATGACGTTGCGGCCGGCGTTGCCGAATGTTCCGAACGCGGGGAGTGCGAACGCGCTGGTGTTGAACCAAGCCTGCGGATCGGGGTTTGCAAGAATCGGATTACCGACAACATTCGGACGATCACCCGCGCCAAAGCCAAGGTTTGCAATGCCGGTGTTGCTGTTGTCGAACTCACCGGGCAAAGCAACCGTGAACGGCTGACCGCTCTGAAACACCATAACGCTATTCATCTGCCAGCCGCTCAGCAAAGCGCCGCCCACGCCACCAGCCGAGCCGCCAAGCCGATGTCCTTCGCCAATCGGCAAATCGTAGACGAAACTTCCGGCAAAGCGATGCCGAAGGTCGAAGCTCGAAAGCGCCCGTTCGGCGGCCATGTTGTTGCTGTCCTGCGGGTAGTTCGCATCGCCGCCGCTGGCAAAGAAGGCCGAGGCGTTGTCGATCGACTTCGACCACGTGTAGGAGAACAGACCCGTCAGCCCGCCACGCAGCCGACACTGCAAACGTGTTTGCAGGCTGTGATAAGTCGAGCTGGCCGCCGATTCGATCTGCTCAACATTGAGGAAAAACGGATTCGGCCGCAGGTTTGGCATCTGGGGGCTGGCGTCCGCCTGATTGATGTCGCGTGCGCTCAGCAGCTTGGTCCCTTTGGAACCGATGTAGCCCACTTCAAGAACGAGTCCGTGCCCAAAATCGGTCTCGACAGTCGTACTCCATTGCTGCGTGTACCCGGTGCGCAGGTTGCGGTCGTACGTGAAAGCGCTGGGCGGAACCGGCGCCTGCAACTCACCCGGCCACGGGTTGTCGATCGTGATCATGTTCTGCTGATTCGGGAAGAACAGTTGCAAGTTGAAGAACGGAGGATTGAAGTAGATGCCTTGGCCAGGAGCGAGCGGAGCAAAGTTGTAGTGCAATCCGTAACCGGCCCGGATCACCGTCTTCCGTGTACCGAAGGGACTCCACGCCAGACCCAACCGCGGCGCGAAGTTGTTCTTGTCCGCGAAGTAGCCCGCGCGCGGAACACCGTTCTCACCTACGCGCACAATCGACTGGGTCGCGGCGTCGAAAAGCGATGCGGCGTTGTGAGCGTCCCGAGCCGGTGTATTGAACTCATAGCGCAGGCCAAGGTTAAGGGTCAGGTCCGATCGCACGCGCCAGCTATCGTGAACAAACGCGCTCGACGTTCCCGTACGCAAGGCCTGCGGATTGTCCGAGACCGCGCCGCCGGTCAAAGTCGGAAGACCCAGCAGCAGATCAGCCAGCGCATTCTGTGTGAACGCGAAGTTCGTGAAGTTGATCAGGCCTCGCGCCTGGACGTCGCGATAAGCGTCCTGGCCTATCCAGCGATGCTCGAACCCAAACTGCAAGAGATGATTGCCTTGGGCGTGGCTCACTGTGTCGAAGATCTGATAGCTATCGACTGTGCTGTCCTGCGGATTGTTGAATTCGTCGCCAAGTGACGAAAAGCCCGTCACGTTGATAAAGCTGAGCCCTAGGTCACGGGTGCGCGTCGCGAAACTCGGCAGGCCGACTTCCTGGTTCAGGTTGCGCCCGAGGTTCTCGTGGAACGTACCACTTCCGACCCGGTTGTAGCCGAAGCGGAACTCATTAATCCATGACGAGCCGAGCGAATGCGTTTCGCCGATCATCGCGTTCTGCGCCCGTTCGGGCACATCGTTGCCAAAGCCCGGCACCGAAGAGAACGACGATGCGGCGAAAGGCTCGAACAGGTCCCGGTCAGAGAAGCTGTAGCGGCCTGACAGGTTGCCGCTCTTCCCAATCGCTTGGTCGAACCGTACATCGAAGCGGTCGCTGCGGTCACGCTGCGTCGGCGTGCCTACATAGTTCTGCCCAGGTACGTTGCGATTAGGTAACGGATAGAGGTTCGCGATGTTAGCGCCTACTGGATGCACAAAGGGCAACTGCGCGTTGGGGTAGGGCTGGAACGTCGTGAAGTCGATCGGCGGCGGCAAGGCGCTCTGCGAGAAATCGCCCGCCCTCTCGGCGGCGGTCGGAACGTTCGTCGTCCGGGTAATCACGCGGCGTTCACGGAACCCTTCGTAGTCAGCGAAGAAGAAGCTGCGGTTCTTGCGAAGCGGTCCGCCTAATGACACGCCAAACTGATTGCGTCGAAGCGTCGGCGTCGGCTGGCCCGGGTCGGTGAAGAAGTTGCGGGCATCCAAAACATCGTTGCGGAAGAACTCGTAAAGCGAACCGTGGAAGTCGTTTCCACCTCGCTTAAGCAACACCGTGACTTGGCCGCCGCTCTGGCGTCCGAACCCGGCATCCGCATTGCTCGTCTGAATGCGGAACTCCTGGATCGCATCGACTGACGGGCTGAGCGAGATACTGTTTAACACCGGATCGATCGCGTACACACCATCAAACAGATACGAGTTGGCATCCTCGCGTCCGCCGTTCGACTGAAAGCCAAATCGGCCGCGCGCGGACCCCGCCGACCCTTCCGCGCTCGGGAAGACACCGGGTGCAAGCAGCGCCAGGTCGATGAAGTTCCGGCCGTTCAGAGGCAGATTGACAATGTAGTTGTTGGGGATGACCGTGCCTTGAGCCGCCGACTCAGCCTCCAACGCCCCGAGCGGCGCTGTCACCGTAACCTCGTCGGAGATGTCGCCGACGGTCAACTCGACATCGCGCTGGGCGTTTTCTCCAACCGCCAGCTGGATACCCTCTTCCCGCAGTTTCTTGAATCCGCCGGTTTCGACTTCGAGCCGGTAGGGGCCCGCGATCAACGCGGGGGCGGCGTAGACGCCACGGCGGTTCGTGCGGATGGCCCGCGTGCGTCCGGTCTCGGTCTGCGTGATCGTAACCAGCGCTCGCGCAAGAACCCCTCCGGAGGCGTCGGTGACCTGTCCGCGCAACGAAGCGGTGGCCGTTTGCGCTTGGAGGGAGACAGCCGACACAAGTACAGCGGCCATCAAAGCAAGAAGACGGATTGTCATAAAGGGCAGACCGACACCGTCAGCCGACCGGTTGGCAGGCCAACACCGCCATCTTATCGGCGACAGGATAGGGGTGTCCAGGGAGAAACCGTACTTGTAATCACCGTCGGGGTCGCCCAATGCACGCCCAAAGTGGGCGACCCTCGCCGTTGGATGACGCTAAGCCGCTTTGGCGGCCGCAAGTGCGGCGTCGTAGTTCGGCGCGTCGCCGACCTCTGGCACGTACTCGACGTAGCTGATCTTGTTATCACCATTCACAACGAACACAGCACGCGAATGGATGCGTAGCGGCTCAATCATGACGCCCCACGCTTCACCGAACGAGCCGGTCTTGTAGTCGGAAACCGAGGTAACGCTCTCAACACCCGCGGCTCCGCACCAGCGCTTCTGCGCGAACGGCAGGTCGCAACTGACTGTGTAGATCTTCACATCGCCCAGGTTCGCTGCTTCTTCATTGAACTTGCGAACTTCCGTGTCACAGACAGGCGTATCCAACGAAGGGATCGCGAGAAACACGCGGGTTCCCCCACCCGTGGATGCGAGTGTCACTTCGCTCAGGTCGTTGCCGGCGACCGAGAACTCCGGTGCCGCGTCGCCGACCTTAAGTTCCGGGCCGATAAGCGCCTTGGGGTTGCCTTTGAGTGTTGTCGTCCGTGCCTCTGCCATGGTTGTTTCCTCGTGAATTTCAGTCGTGGGATGCGCTTCGATGGCGCGAACCCTCAAGCTATCAACCCGCTCCAGGCGGCGTCAAATGCCTTGTAGAAGCCGCTCGCCGACCCCACGGCACCCTGCCGGGAACGACAGGGATCTTGGGAACGCTTTGTTAGACTGAGTCCCGCATGCCGGACCGCCCCGACATCCTTTCACCGCGCTCTGATGGCGACGTGTCGAAGCAGTTGATGGGAGTCCTGAAGCAGCTCGCCGAGACGCCCAACCTCAAGGAAAGACTGGCCTTCTTTCGCCAGGAACGCGAGTGGGTCAACGAGCAGCACCTCAACGTTTGTCGCGTAGCGGCGCCTACCTTTCGCGAACAAGCTCGCGCCGAGTTCTTGCGTACGCTATTCCGCGGCCAGGGGCATCGGGCAACGATCGACGAAGCCGGCAATGTGGTCTTTCCCGTCGAGTTTCAAAAAGATCTACCCTACGTCGCCGTGAGCGCCCATATGGATACGGTACTGGCCCCCCGTGGCCCGGAAGGCATATCGGTTCGCCCAGACGGCACTTTCGATGGGCCCGGCGTCACCGACAATGGGCCTGGCCTGGCCGCATTGGTCGCGCTCGGCCGGGTTCTGCAAGACGGATCGCCCGTGGCCCAACCCCGTTTCAACGCTCTGCTCGTCGCCAACGTCGCCGAAGAGGGCGAAGGCAATCTGCAAGGTATGAAGTACTTCTGCAGGCACTCCAAATACGCATCGCTTGTGGACTCGTACCTCGTCCTCGATGGAGCGGCCACCGGTCACATCACGGCGGAAGCGCTGGGCAGCCGCCGCTTCGAGATCACGATCGAAGGCGCCGGCGGCCATAGCTGGAACGACTACGGTCGAGCCAATCCCGTGCATGCCTTGGGAAGGACAGTCGCTTTTCTCGCCGATCTGGCCTTGCCGACATCTCCGCGAACGACCTTGAACGTCGGCGTGATTGAGGGCGGGTCTGGTGTCAACTCGATCGCGCCCGTTGCCCGCGCCAAGGTGGACATCCGCTCGCGCAGCAACGAAGCGATGAATACCGTCGTGAAGGCCATGGAAGATGGCGTGCGCTACGGAGTGGAAGCCGAGAATCGGATCGCCACCGAGCGATTGGCCAATTACAAGATCCGCGAGATCGGTCATCGGCCCGCGGCCACGTTTCAAGATGACAACCCCGTACTCCGATGCGTACGCGGCGTGGATGCCTACTTAGGCATTAGCTCCCGGCTGGACTGTGCCTCGACCGATGCGAATGTGCCATTGGCGCTAGGCCGCCCGGCCGTCGCGATGGGGGCCGGCGGACGCGGCGGCGGCGCTCATTCGCCCGCCGAGTGGTATCACCCCGAAGGTCGCGAGCTAGGCCTGCAACGCATCCTCCTAACCCTAGCCCTACTGCTTTCCAATCCCAACTAGCACCACAAGCAGCGACCGTCAGGGGCTGCAATCCGTCAATGTCGTGCATCATCCTGCATCATTTTGCAACATGGATTCTTGGGTGTTTCCTGCTCCCGTTGTAGCAAGAGGAGGGCGCCCTCTGAAGATCTTCGGATCGCAAGTTATTTCTTATGAGTGAGATGCGTTAATTCTTTCGCCGTGGCCGTGATCTTGGGGACGCCTGCAAATCGGGAAATCGGGGCGGGGGTTGTGTTTAGCGGATCGAACCCAATTTGGCGGTTTGTAGAGCAGGTCTGTCCAAACAAGCCTAGGCCTCCCGCCAACTCGCGGGAAGCACGGGCCGGGAACACCTGCGTCCAGGTTTCATTCAAGAACCAGGCCAAGGGTCAAAGTCTTTTCTTGGTGAGCTTCGCGGGACTTAGCGCCTTTGCGAGAAACGTCTTTCGCCTTTCCCACGGGCGCAACATCAACAGTCGGGAACAAACCACTCGCTATAATCCGTATGGGAAGCGCGTACCCAAGCAGGTGAAACGTGCGTCCAACCGACAGAACCCCCTTCGTCGAAGAGGTGAAATGATGGACCGTACCGCGGAAACGGGATTTGGAAACCAACTCATGCGTCGCAAGCTGTTGTCGCTGACGCTATTACTATTCACTTTGGCCATCGGCGTCGTCATCGGGACACTCGTGTCAGGCGATGTCAACGCGGCGCCCGACGAAGTAGTCGCGCCCGACGCTAAGCCGCTCGTCATTCCGCAGGCCGAGCCTCTCGAAAACGAGTTCACGCGCATCGCCAAACAGGCGCGTTCAGCCGTCGTACACATCCGCGTAGAAACGCTACCCCAAGAGAAGGAAGCATCTTCCTCCGAGCCCGAGGGTTCCAACGAAGATATGTTTCGGCGCTTTTTCGGTATTCCCGCTCCGTTCGGGGAACGCGAGTCACCACGCCGCCGCCGGAGTCCGGGTGAAGGGTCCGGCGTCATCGTCGACCCGAACGGCTACATCATCACGAACCATCATGTGGTCGACAAAGCGGACCGCATTCGTGTCCGGCTCTTCAATAACGGCGACAACGAGGAACTTCGTGATGCAAAATTGATCGGTTTCGACCCCGAGACCGACCTCGCGGTCATCAAGATTGACGTTGATGACACCCTGAAGACCATTCCGATGGGTAACTCCGACGCAGTCCAAGTCGGGGATTGGGCCATCGCCGTTGGTTCGCCATTTGGGTTCAAGGAAACGGTAACACTGGGCATCATCAGCGCCAAGGCGCGTGAGGTCGACGGCAGCCGGAAGGGTACGTTTCAGCGTTTCCTGCAAACCGATGCCGCGATCAACCCCGGCAATAGCGGTGGTCCGCTGCTCAATATCCGCGGTCAGTTGATCGGCGTGAATACGGCGATCGTCTCGCGGAGCGGCGGTTCGGAAGGGCTCGGGTTCGCCATGCCCTCGAAAGTCGCGGTCAACGTCTACAACCAAATTATCAAGCATGGCAAGGTGCGGCGCGGCTCCATCGGCATCAGCTTCAGCAAGGTCCAGCCGCCTGCGCTACTTCGCTCGTTCGGCGCCAACGACGGCGGTGTCTTAGTCACCAGCGTGACGGAAGGCGGCCCCGCCGAGGACGCCGGCATGTTGGCGGAAGACGTCATCGTCGAGATCGCCGGGAAACCCATCAAGGACGGGGACGAGCTTATCAGCGTTGTCGCGGGGCAAGCGGTCGAGTCAACGATTCCGGTCGTCGTCATCCGTGACGGCAACCGCAAGTCGCTCAACGTCAAGATCGCCGATCGCTCGGTGCTCTTCCGCGACCAACTGGGCTACGCGCCGGACGAAGAGGAAGAGGGTATCGAAGGAACGGAGGTCATGTTCGGGATCGAGGTGTCGAACCTGACTCGTTCGCAGCGTGATCAGCTCGGCTTCGAAGAGACCGACGGAGTCCTTGTAACAGCCGTCGAGCCCGCCTCGTTCGCGGACGACATCGGCGTTATGCCTGAGGACATCATCGTCATGATCAACCGTGAAGCGGTCGCTTCTATCGATGACGTTCGCGCCATCCAAGACGACCTAAAGCCCGGTGACGACGTTGCCGTGAAGGTGATGCGGCGAGGTCCGAGTCGTACCAGGGATCAGGAATTCGAATGGACGGCGATCTATCTGGCCGGCGTCCTGAAGCAAGACAAGGGCCGATTCTAAGACGGTTCCATTGAGGCTTTCCGACGGCTCGCGCGCCACTTGAGCGCGAGCCGGGTCGCCCCTGACGCCAGCAGCAATCCGTAGACGGGCAGGTACTCGAGCTCGCGAAATGCGTCGGAGTACTCCCACATGCCCAGCACTTGGTAGTTGATCAGCACGTGATAGGCGAGCCCGACCAACGCCGTCCAAAGCAGCAGTGCCGCGTTGGGGCTCACGGCGAGAAACGGAAGAAACCAACTCAGGTACCAAGGGAAGCAGTTCGCGGAAAAGAACAGCAACACCACGATCGCCCACTTGACGGATTCGAGCAGCGGCCGCCGCAGAAACCAAAGCCCGGTCAACGCAGCGCCCAGGTAATAAGTGACTCGCTCCGTGCCGAGGTCCGGGTCTTCATTGGCGCGCTCGTAGATGATGCCGTACAGGCTGTCGTTGTTGCGCCATCCTCCCAGAAATCCTTCGAGTAGTTCCTGTATGCTTCCGAGGTTGCCCCAGTAGGGTCCGGCAACCACGAAAAGAATAGGCACGGCCACCAGAGCTTGTTTCCAACGGAACATCCAGCGGCCCTCTTCGCGGCGCAGCAGGAAGAACGGAAAGAGGATCGCCGGCCAGAACTTACTGAGTACAGCGAGCGCCAACGACCCGAAGGACAACGTCCAGCGATCCGACAGCGCCGCTGCAACCGCTACCACGACAAACAACACCGCCAACGTGTCGTTATGACCCTGAGCCCAGAACTCAACAACCGTCAGCGGCGACCACAGATAGATCAGCAGCCACGTCCTCGGCTTGCCGGCGGCGGCGAGCAACCACGACACCGCGAAGGCAATGCCGATCTCAAGCAACGCGAACGGCAGCTTAAACCACCAGACCTGCCGCAACGCGTCCGGCTGCACCCAGGCAACCACGGGGTACCAACCAGCAAACACCCATTCGACGACGGGACCGTAAACAGAGGGCAGTTCCTTGCGGCTGATGCGCGGCCAAGTGGCGTCACGAAGGTGTATGAAGCGCGGGTCCTCGGGGATCGCGGTGTAGGGATTCTCGCCGACCGCCTGGATCTTCCCGTGCCAACGGTAGCGGTTCAGATCTTCGGATAGCTCGGGTGAAAGGGGAAGAACCGAGAAACGAAATATCAGGCCGCATATCCAGATCAAGGCCATCACACGGGATCGCGCGTCTTCCGTAACCTCCCATCGCGTGATTGCGAAACTAGAGACTAGATAGAATAAGGACGTTCCCAGAAAGACACCGGTGAACTCCGGGACGTTCTGACTGAGGTTCCCCAACGCCGCTAAGGCGATGAACCCGGCCTCCATCGCGCAGGCCGAGGCGACAAGCATGAGATAGCGGCCACGCTTCATAAGTCGCAAACACCGAAGCATCGACGAGGAAAATATTGCCAGAAGGCCTTCTCTTTGGACTGTGGGACACCAGCACGCTGTGGAGCGGCGTCTTCCGGTGGTTTGAGCAGATCTCGCGAGACGCCCCCCAGATTAGCTCACTCGAGTGGGGGCTGGTCGCACTCTATCTGGCAGTGATGGTCGTGCTCAGCGCATACGGGCTCCACCGCTATCAGTTGATCTATCTCTACTACCGGCATCGCAACCGCGCCGCGCCTGAACCCAATCAACGGTTCACAGAACTTCCGTCGGTGACCGTACAGCTTCCGCTCTACAACGAGCAGTTCGTCGTCGAACAATTGCTCGCGGCCGTGTGCCGTTTGGATTACCCCAAAGATCGCTTGCAGATCCAGGTACTCGACGACTCAACCGACGAGACGAGTGAGATCGCCGGCAAGGCTGTCGCGCGTTGGGCGGCTGAGGGCTATCCGGTGGAATACGTCCACCGACGTCATCGTCATGGCTTCAAAGCCGGCGCGCTGCAAGCCGGTCTCGATACAGCGCGCGGCGAACTCATCGCTGTCTTTGATGCCGACTTCCAGCCGCTGTCCGACTTCTTGCAGCGCACGGTTCATCACTTCACCAACCCGAACGTCGGCGTCGTTCAAGCCCGCTGGACATTCCGCAACCGGGATCACTCCCTCCTCACGCGGATTCAAGCCATGCTGCTCGACGGGCATTTCGTCTTCGAGCATGGCGGCCGCGCACGCTCAGGGCGGTTCTTCAACTTCAACGGAACAGCGGGCGTACTGCGGCGCACGATGATCGAAGACGCCGGAGGCTGGCAGCACGACACGCTGACCGAAGACACCGATCTCAGCTATCGGGCACAGATGAAAGGCTGGCGGTACGTCTATCTTCCCGACGTCGAAGTGCCGTCAGAGTTGCCGACAGACCTGACAGCATTCCAGGTGCAGCAGGCTCGCTGGGCGAAGGGCCTGATACAGACAGCGAGGAAGACGCTACCGGCTTTGCTCACGTCCGATCTGCCGTGGGCCGTCAAAGTCGAAGCGTTCTTCCACCTCACCTCAAACGTGTCGTATCCATTGCTGGTGCTGCTGTCGATGCTGTTGTTGCCTTCAGCGGTGGTGCGTTTCTATCACGGTCACGTAGCGTTTCTGCTGGTAGATATCCCGTTGTTCCTCGGTACGTTTAGTTCACTCTCGACGTTCTACCTGCTCGCGCAGAAAGAGCTATACCCGTCAAGTTGGCGATGGAAGTTGCTCTTGATTCCTATACTGGTAGCCACCGGCATCGGCCTGACGATCACGAATACACGCGCGGTCCTCGAAGGGTTGTTGGGTATGCCGTCGCCGTTTCAACGGACCGCGAAGTACACGACCGACCATCGACGCGCGCGGCAGGCGCGGTTGCGATACCAACGGTCGAGCGGCTGGCTGCCGCTTGCGAATTTCGCGGCCGGCACATACTTCGCATCTTGCACCATCTACCTGGCGAGCATCGGCAACTGGACGACGTTGCCCTTTGTCGCGCTCTTCGTAGCCGGTTTCTATTTCACGGCGGGACTGCTCTTGGTCCAGGCCTATGAGTTTCGCTGGGACACACAGGGTGAAAGCCACGATGGACAAAGAATCGATCCGTTGCCCACGCCCTAACCGCGCCGGCCATGATAATCTTGAGACAGTAGCCGCACGCATGCCCCGCTATAAGCTCTTTTATCTGCACGACTCCCACGTTGAGAAGTTCAGAGAGTCACCGCCAAAGCCGAAACCTTACGGCTTGCGCGACCGCGACTACGAACAAGTAGGCGAGATCGATGCGCCCAGTCCATACGCCGTCTGGAAGCAACTACAAGAACCATCCGAGGAACAACCCGGTGGACGCATGCTCGGCGTGGGCGATGTGCTCGAATCAGAAGAGTCGACTTTGCTGGTCCTCAATCACTGGGGTTTCGACGAAGCGGCGTGGCAGTCCACCGAAGCAGTGACGGAAGCTGCCGAACCAGAAGCAGCGCTAGCAGTGCCGGCCGGTGCCGAAGCACGTTAACACCGAAAGCTTCTCCCGGGTTGAATCGAGAGCCGAGAAAACCGCGTCTAATGGAATGAAGGATGATTGGTCGCGCCCCCTGGCCGTCGCAAACTCAGGTATGCCAACACTGAACTCTTACGCGCTCGTCGCCTACCTGCGAGGCCCGCTTGCCGATTTCGTCGACAACCTGCGGCGTGACATCACCCCGGGCTGCACGCACCGCGCACACATCACGGTGCTTCCTCCGCGTCCTCTGGCCGGTGGAGTTGAGGAAGCGATCGCTCACTGCGAACACATACTCCGCAAGACCAAGCCGTTCGATGTGCGCGCCGGAGCAGTGAGCTTGTTCGATACGAGCGAAGTAATCAAGCTATCAGTCGACGCGGGCGCGGAGCAATTGCGCGACCTGCATGACGAACTCAATCAAGGGCCGCTTCGGCACGCGGAGAAGTTTGCCTACGAACCGCACATCACCTTGGCTCAGGATGTCGCAACCAAGCAACTCCAAGATTGCCTCTGCCGAGCACAAGACGCATGGCGGAAGATCGGTCCCGCAGCGACGTTCGCACTCAGCGTTTGCACCTTCGTTCAGGAAGTGAAATGTGATTGCTGGAGCGATCTCGCAACCGTGCAACTTGGTGTCCGCAATGGATCAACACCGCCGGTCACGAACGGCGCAAGCAGAGTGGTCGCACCGCGAACAGCGACCGGTCACACGCCGACAGCGCGCCGCTAGAGCTCTCTTTGTTGGATTTGTTTGCTCGTCGTTCTTGATCGCATTCCCGCTCGATCATCCTCATTGCGTTACTGCTTCCGGAATAGGATATTTTGTTCTTCTTTGAGACATCTCGAACGAAAACACACCAGAGTGCTGTGTCTAGGGGGCTACAGCATTCCAGCGCCGCGACGAGCAGAGAACACGCGGCGTCGATAGTGCGGTGGCATGTCTACGGAAGCACCCTTGAACACGTGCATCGAAGGTCGCGCACCAAAACAAAGAGGGCAGAAAACGTTTGGAGAAAGCGTTGAGTCATGTTAAAACATTGGAGATGAACAATGTAGTAGACCGCTTCGCGAAGCAACGTTGTTCATCCATGCAACTGGCAGAGGGAGAGCCCTCGCTGTTGACTTTTTTGAGAACGAGGTGAATCGCTATGGCGAAGAAAGCAGCCAAGAGGGCGACGAAGAAGAAAGTCGCCAAGAAGGCTACAAAGAAGAAAGTGGTAAAGAAGGCTGCAAAGAAGAAAGTAGCCAAGAAGGCCACCAAGAAGAAAGCAGCCAAGAAAGCTACGAAGAAGAAGGTAGCCAAGAAGGCCACCAAGAAGAAAGCGGCCAAGAAGGCCACCAAGAAGAAGGCAGCCAAGAAAGCTACGAAGAAGAAGGTAGCCAAGAAGGCCACCAAGAAGAAAGCGGCCAAGAGGAAGAGGTAGCTACTCAGCGCGCGATCGACTTTTCGCAAGCTGCTTTGGCAGCTTGAACTAGTGGCAGATCGGCGCTGCGGTTGAGCACGATCTGTTCGAAGAGGAGGCAGCCCGAAAGGGCTGCCGTCCTTTTTTGGGGACTTCACAAGTCGCATCAAGACTCCTCAACGACGCCCGGACGGCGGTATCATACAGACATCAGGGCCCATTTCAATCTCCCCGCCAAGCCATGATCGTTCGAACGCAGACTGCTCAATTCGATGAGCTTCCGCTCGACTGCGGCGAAACATTGCGCGCGGTGGAAGTCGCCTACGAAACGTACGGCACGCTCGACGACGACAAGTCGAACGCCGTACTCGTGCAGCACGCCTTTTCGGGTGATGCCCATGCCGCCGGCATCAGTGACGAAGACGGCAAGCCCGGCTGGTGGGACAACATGATCGGTCCCGGCAAGGCTTTCGATACGAACAAGTATTTTGTGATCTGCAGCAACTGTCTAGGCGGATGCCGCGGCACGACCGGCCCGTCTTCTATCCGTCCCGACACGGGACGACCCTACGGTTCTTCTTTCCCCTATGTGACGATCGGCGACATGGTCCGGCTGCAGAAGAAGCTGATGGACTCTCTCGGTGTCGAGAGAGTGTTGTCAGTGGCAGGCGGTTCGATGGGAGCGATGCAGGCGCTGCAGTGGGTCGCGGATTATCCGGACGCGGTGGCATCAGCGATCCCGGTCGCGGGCACGCACCGCCATTCGGCGCAACAGATCGCGTTCAATGAAGTCGGTCGGCAAGCAATCATGGCCGACCCGGATTGGAAGAACGGCGACTACTACGAAGGTGTCGGTCCCGCGCGCGGACTTGCGGTGGCGCGCATGGTCGGCCATATCACTTACATGAGCGATGACTCGATGCGCGAGAAGTTCGGTCGTCGTCGTCGAGAGCCCGAGCCGGACACGAGCGGCATGTTCGAGGTGGAAAGCTACCTGCGTTATCGCGGCGGCCAGTTCGTGAGCCGCTTCGACGCGAACTCGTACCTCGTGATTTCGCGTGCCATGGATTCATTCGACGCCACCCGTGGGTTCTCGTCATTAGGCGAGGCATTCGGACGCGCCGAAACACGGTTTTTGGTCCTGAGCTTTACTTCGGATTGGCTCTACCCGAGCTATCAATCGCAGGAGGTTGTCCGCGCCTTGCGCGGCCGCAACCTTGATGTCGCCTATGTCGAGCTTCCATCGAACTACGGTCACGATGCATTCCTGATCGAGGTCGGCGAACAGACAGAGTTGATCAAGAGCTTCCTCGAAAACACCTACAAGCGCCTGCCACTTTCCGCCTCCCAATTCGGCGCATAGCCACCTTCCCACAAGCGGCCGACTTCGCCTCTGCCGTGCCGTTCGATACGCGCCGCGCGGAAGAGGTGCGCACGGCGGTCACTATAATAAGCAGCAATGGCGACGGCCCAGGCCACATTGAGTTCGATCGTTCCCGATGTTCTCGGGCGGCGGGACTACGCGATCATCGGCGAGATGGTCGAAGAGGGCGCCAGCGTGCTCGATCTCGGATGCGGCGAGGGCGAACTGCTGGGATGGTTGGCGGAACGGCGCAACGTCAAAGCGCGCGGTGTTGAGATCTCGCCCGAGAAGGTACGTAAGTGCGTGGCGCGCGGATTGTCGGTGTATCAAGGCGACATCGACCAGGGTTTGGCCGACTATCCCGAGCAATGTTTTGACTACATCATCCTGAGCCAAACCTTACAGGAGACGCATCACCCCTTAAACGTTCTTCGCGAAATGGTGCGCGTCGGGCGGCGAGCCATCGTGGCGTTTCCGAACTTCGGCCACTGGTCGGTCCGCGCCTCGCTGATGCGAACCGGGCGGGCGCCGAAGGCCGACCACCTGCCCTACGAGTGGCACGATACGCCGAACATCCACTTCTTGACCGTGCTTGATTTCGAAGAGACGGCGCGGAAAGAGGGACTGACCATTGAGCGTTCGTATTTTCTGCGCCACGACAATCACATCCGTTGGTGGCGATCATTGCGCGCCGACGTCGCTGTCTACCAACTTAAAAAGTAGTCTTGCAGTAGCACGTGGCCGTTGACAGCGGACGGGCTGCATAAGATAGTAGTAGCGGGCCGCCGCGTACTCTCTTGAGCCCCAAATTCGCTAGGCGAGGAATCCGCATGGTTCCTAGAAAAGTTACTGCTCTGGCAGTCGGCTTGCTGTTTTCGGTTCTCGGAGCGAGCGCTCCGCGCACCGAAGATCCGTTCACCGCGCGTCAGCGCTCCTACTGGGCATTCCAGCAGGTGAAACGGCCTATGCTCCCGGAAGTAGCGCGGCAGGATTGGCTGCGCAACGCCGTCGACGCCTTCATCGTCCACGCGCTTGAGCAGAAACAGATCGCGCCAGGCAAGCAGGCCGACAAGGTTACGCTGCTTCGCCGCGCTTACTTCGACTTGACCGGACTGCCCCCTTCACCCGAGGAGGTCGCGGCGTTCTTGCAAGACGACAGCGGGGGGGCGTTCGCTGACGTGGTCGATAGATTGCTCGCATCGCCGCAATACGGCGAACGTTGGGGCCGCCACTGGCTTGACCTTGCGCGCTATGCGGAGAGTGAAGGGTTCAAGGCTGATCAGACACGGCCGAACGCTTGGCGCTATCGCGACTACGTCATCCAGGCCTTTAACCAGGACAAGCCGTACGACCTATTCATCAAGGAACAGATCGCCGGTGACGAGCTTTGGCCGGACAAGCAGGATGCGCTGATCGCGACGGCATTCAATCGCAATTTTCCGGATGAGTCGAACGCTCCCAATTTGCGGCAGCGACGTCAAGAGATTCTGCACGACATCACCGACACGGTTGGCGCGACGTTCTTGGGGCTGACCTTCGGTTGCGCTAAGTGCCACGACCACAAGTTCGACCCGATCCTGCAGAAGGACTACTACCGCTTGCAAGCCTTCTTCGCCAATACCGCCGAGGATGACGACATCGTTCTTCTGGGCGAAGAGGAGCGACGAGAGTACGACAAGCGGCTGACTGAGTGGGAAGAGGCGACGAAATACATCCGAGCCCGAACCGAAGAGCTCTTTCAGCCGGCGAAAGAAGAGCAGTGGGAGCACCAACTCCGGCGTCGCGCACCCGAAACGCGTGTCATGCTGCGTGAACCGATCGAGGCGCACAGCGCTTACGACCGTCAGATCCATCGCAAGCATGAGTGGGAGATGCAGTTTCTCTACACCGAGAAGCGCTTACTCAAGGAACTGAAGGGCGAACAGAAAGAGGAATACGAACGGCTGCGGGCCGAGCTGGAGACGTTTGAACACTTGCACCCCGGCGAACCCCCGAAGGCGACCGGCGTGAGAGACATCGGAAGCGAAGCACCACCGACGCACATCCTCGGCATTGGCAATCACGAGTCGCCGGGTGACGAGGTCGCACCGGGCTTTTTGTCGATTCTTGATCCCGAACCGGCCGCTATTCCCGCATTACCGAATCTTAACTCGACGGGCCGGCGTACGGCGCTCGCGAACTGGCTCGCTGACCCGAAGAACCCGTTGACACCACGTGTGATGGTGAACCGCATCTGGCACTATCACTTCGGACGTGGCATCGTAGCGACGCCCAGCGACTTTGGGTTGATGGGAGAGTCGCCGTCACACCCGGAGTTGCTTGATTGGCTGACCGATGAGTTCATTAAGAGTGGCTGGAGCGTGAAGCATGTTCACCGGCTGATCATGAATTCGGCGACCTACCAGCAGAACTCGGTGCATCGCGCCGACGCGCACGCGGCCGATCCACTGAACCGGCTGTTTTGGCGCTTCGCTCCCCAGCGGCTCGAGGGCGAAGTGATCCGGGACGCTTCGCTGGCCGTGGCCGGGATGCTTGAAAGGAAGATGGGCGGGCCGAGTGTCTTCCCGCCACTGCCTACGGGTGCTCCGACACCTCGCGGCGGGTGGAAGGTTTCGAAGGACCCGGTCGAGGCGCAGCGGCGTAGCGTGTACGTCTTCGTTCGCCGCAACGCCCGCTACCCGATGCTGATGGCGTTCGACATGCCGGATACACACGAAAGCTGTGCGCGGCGCACGGTAACGACGACGGCTCCGCAGGCGCTCTCGATGTTGAACAACGATCAGTTCCTGGGATGGGCGAAGGGATTCGCCGGGCGGGTGCTTGAGAAGAACGGCGACGATTGGAATCGCGGCGTGACGGACGCTTACACGTTGGCGTTTTCGCGGGAACCGGACGGCTGGGAGAAGGACAAAGCTCTCACGTTTCTTGATGAGCAGACACGGCTGATCGCCGAACGGCAGCAACACGGCGATGCGCTGGCATTGCCCGCCGTTATTCCGAAAGGCGTGAGTGAAACGCAGGCCGCGGCATTTGTTGACTTCTGCCACACGCTGCTGAACGCGAACGAGTTTGTGTTTCGCTACTGATTGCGAATAGTGAATCGACCGATGGCTCAACGACGACAGCAAAGAAGCTCGCTCGCATCGCGGCGGCGGTTTCTCACTCGTGCCGGTAGCGGGTTGGGCGCGCTGGCGCTGACTCATCTTCTTGATGGCGGTGGTGGGTTGCCACGGGCATCGGGGGCGAACGCGTTGGCAGCGAAGGAGCCGCATCACGCTCCCAAGGCGAAGTCAGTGATCTGGCTGTTTATGGAAGGCGGGCCAAGCCACATCGATCTGTTCGACTACAAGCCGGCGCTCGATACGTTGGCCGGGCAGCCGATGCCGGAGTCGTTCGGACGTCCGGTGACGGCGATGGGTACGTCGGACAACACGATCCTCCCGACGAAGCGCACCTGGAAACAGCATGGCGAGAGCGGGCTGTGGGTGTCGGACTGGTATCCGCACATCGCTGAGCACGCCGACGATCTCGCGGTCGTTCGTTCTTGTTGGGCGGACGGATTGAATCACGTGGGGTCGGTTTCGCAGATGAATACGGGGTCGATTCTCGCGGGGCGTCCGTCGCTCGGCGCATGGGTCACGTATGGGCTGGGGACGGCGAACGAGAACCTGCCGTCGTTCGTGATCCTCACGGACAACAAGGGCGTTCTCGGCGGAGCGAAGACCTGGAGTTCGGGTTTCCTGCCGGCGGTTTATCAAGGGACACAGTTTCAGCAAGACGGTCCGCCGATTCTTGACCTGACGCCGCCGGAGACGATGGGCGACCGGCAGCAACGGCGTAAGTTGGATCTACTGCAAGATCTCAATCGGCATCATGCGGGAAATCGTCCCGAGGATACGGATCTCGAGGCGCGCATCGAGTCGTATGAGCTGGCCTATCGAATGCAGTCGTCGGCGCCGGAAGCGGTGGATATCAAGAGCGAGTCGGAAGCGACGAAGCGGCTCTATGGCATGGACGAAGAGGAGACGGCCAAGTTCGGGTCGAACTGCTTGCTTGCGCGGCGGCTGGTCGAGCGCGGCGTGCGGTTCGTCGAGTGCTATTGCGGCAGTGGTAGCGGCTGGGATGCGCACCGGGACATCGAAGGCAACCACGACCAGTGGTGCAAGGTTTCCGACAAGCCGATCGCCGGGCTCCTGACCGACCTCAAGGCGCGTGGACTACTCGACGAGACGCTGGTCGTGTGGGGCGGTGAGTTCGGCCGGACGCCTTTCAATGAGAAAGGGATCGGCCGGGATCACAACCCGTGGGGCTTCACGATTTGGATGGCGGGCGGCGGCGTAAAGCCGGGCCAGGCGATCGGCGTGACGGACGAGATCGGACTACGCGCCGTGGACAAGCCGTACCATGTCCACGACATCCACGCGACGATCCTGCACCAACTTGGACTCAACCACCTCGATCTCACCTACCTGCACAATGCGCGGGCCGAGCGGGCAACCGTGAACGGCGGCAAGCTGATCGAAGAAGCGATTGGGTAGAGTCCTTTCGGTTCTTCGATCAAACCTCTAGAAAGCTTGTATTTCTTGTAACCGTGGACGTTCGGATTGCGTACATAGGACCGGGAGGTTTCTATGAAAAAGTCCGTTGATGTTCGTTTGTTGGTTGTTGCGGTTCTGTTCGGTTTCCTTGGAGGCGCGGCGTCAAGCTTGGTGATGCCGAGGTTGGCTCTTGCGCAGGGTGGGGCGGTTGAGAACGTGACGGCGCAATCGTTTAGCGTCGTTGACCCACAGGGGCGCGTGCTCGCTATGATTGACGGTATTCTGGATCCGGATAGGCGCGTCACTACGATCCGGCCCGGGGAACCTACGGAGGTGTATTCTCTTGTGGGTAGCATCCGTCTGTTCGACTCGGACGGCCGCGTCTATTGGTCACTCCCTCGTCCGTTGCTTCACCCGTTGTCTTCGGGGCAGGGGGGAGAGTAGGGACGGCGACACTTGGGCGCACCCGATGAGCTAGTGTTAGATGGTCGGTCAATTGGTGTTTTTTGGGGGCGTAGGAATGAGGGTGGTGGAGTGATGTTCGGCGCGTCATCATTTCATCTCAAATTATTGATTCTTAAAGACTTACGGTAAAGAAACGGAAAAGTCGTCCGGTTCTTCACTGAGCCAGAATGTTAGATAATGGCAGGTTCTGTCAGGCGGGTGGAGTTTTGGGAATCCTGGATCGATGCCGGAGAACTGATTGGATGGGGTTCCGTGTGTAGGTTGGTGCAGCCATCCTGTCACCCCTGCGGGGTTCATTCCCCTCTTGATCGGCTTACCCACGGTTCCGCAACTGGCTCCACCGTGGGCTACTTTCTGGTCGCCCCTCCGGGGCTTGGGTTTGTTGGCTTGTTTGCGCTGTATCGGGCTGGGGGAGTTTCGGCCGGCCGGGAGGCCCGCGCCACTTACGGTGGTGGGATGGTTGCTGTGAGAGTGGGAAAAGCCGCGGACCCCAAAACCGGGGACCGCGCTACGGGTGTTGGTTCGCTGGTCTACCGATTGATGGTGCTTGCGCGTTGAGGATTGAGCGTGGTGGCCGGTCACTTGTGTTCCCGGTCCGGTTGCTGTGTCGTCGGTGTCATCTTTACAGAAAAAAACCTGAGGCGCCTCAGGGTGGCCCTGCTGAATCGTCCTCAGTGGTTCCACCTCAACAGAGCCGAAGGTGAAAGCTGAGCGGTCGACTGTTGGCGCGATCTTGACATTTTGGGCGTACCGCCCCGTACGCCTTTGTGTCTCGATCGACGCCGCGAGTCGGGTCCGCGGGGGATCCCTCACGAGCGCATGGCAACTTGCTCAGTCCTGGCCAGGCACGGGCAAAGTCGTTACGGTGAACTATCCTTACCGGCCTTGGTTTGAACCTATCATGCGGTGTCAAGTTTTTCGGGGTGCGCAGGGATTATGTTGTTGATTCCGTTGGGTTGAGGTTGCTGTGACTGCGGTTTCATGGCAAGGCGTTCTTAGCAAAGGCGCTAAGGTTAGACTCGTTCCGTGATGACGATCAACCTGGACTATACGCCGCCTTACGACTGGCCCGCGATGATCGGGTTCTTCGCGGCGCGCGCCATTGCGGGCGTCGAAACCGTCGAGCCGAACCGTTACGCCCGCACTATCGAGATCGACAGCGTTGCCGGAACGATCGAGGTCGCTCCGGCAAAAGGACGGCCCGCGCTCGCCGCGACGGTTTGCTTTCCCAACGACAAAGCGGTACCTGAGATCGTGGGCCGTATCCGGCGTGTCTTTGGTCTTGACGTCGACATCCAACGCATCACGGCGCAACTGGCTCGGGATGAGACGCTGGCGCCACTCGTCGCCGCGAGGCCCGGTCTGCGCGTTCCCGGGGCATGGGATCAATTCGAGTTGGCGATCCGCGCGATTCTAGGTCAGCAAATCACCGTCGCCGCCGCACGCCATCTCGCGGGCAAACTTACCGCTCAATATGGCCGTCGCACCGAACCGGGCGATCCTACGCTCCCCGGGCTCACTACACTCTTCCCCCGTGCCGAAACCCTTGCGGCCGCCGACCTCAGCACACTCGGCATGCCCCGTTCACGCGTCCGGACGCTCTCTACGCTTGCCGCTGCCTGCCCCGGTCTATTCGATGACGGCCAGGACGTTGAACGCACTGTAACGAACCTCAAGGCTCTGCCCGGCATCGGTGAATGGACGGCGCAATACATCGCGATCCGGGCTTTGCGTGATCCTGACGCTTTCCCAGCCGCCGACATCGGTCTATTGCGGGCTATGACGCCACCCGGAGGCACACGGCCCTCGGCCGCCGCGCTACTTGCCCGCGCCGAAGCTTGGCGGCCATGGCGAGCCTATGCCGCTCAACATCTGTGGACTTCGGACCCCAAAGCGCCGGTGAGCAGTAACGGTTCACCGAGCCGCTAGCCACGACAAACGAACTGATAAGCTGGGGAGCCGATGTCCGATCAGCTCTATACGATTGCCGCCACGTCCGGCGTGGTTCTGCTGGCAGCGGCCTACTGGCTGCACACCCGCAACAAGCACCTGCCGACCAGTCTCGCGTTGCTCGGGGGACTGGGTGCCCTCTTCATCCCATTGCCTTCGCTGTTCCTTGCGAGCGAGCCCGCCGCAGAGGAGACTCCGGCCGAACCGACGCACTATCAGGTCGATCTGATCTACAAGCTGCAAGCGCAAGACATACTCACTCGATTGACATCAGCGGACATGGCCAAAGGGCCGCTGCGGCTTTCGCGCCATGAAGCCACCATCTACTCCCAATACGGGGAAGACGGCATCATCGCCGAGATCTTCCGGCGGATCGGCACGACGAACCGCTACTTCGTGGACTTCGGGTCGAGTGAGGGCCGCGAGAACAACACTGTTCTGCTGTTGCTCGCCGGGTGGTCCGGTCTGTGGATGGACGCCCACGAGTCGCTCATCGACACCGCCGCGGAACTCTACCCGAAGGAGGTCGAGAGTGGACGATTGAAAGCACGGTCCGCCTTCGTGAACGCCGAGAATATCGAAGAGCTTTTCCGCTCCTCGGACGTGCCGGAGTCGTTCGACCTGCTCTCAGTCGACATCGACCGCAACGACTATTGGGTGTGGAAGAACATACAGTCTTACCAGCCGCGCGTGGTTGTCATGGAATACAACGCCGTCTTCCCGCCAGGTATGAAGTGGGTGGTCGACTACGACGCCGAGGCCTTCTGGGACGGCACGAGTCACTTCGGCGCCAGCCTTACCGCATACGAAGAACTAGGACGGGAGAAGGGCTATTCCCTGGTGGGCTGCAACCTGATGGGGTCAAACGCATTTTTCGTGCGCAGCGATCTAGCGGAGGGCAAATTCGACGCTCCGTTTACGGCGGAGAATCACTACCAGCCGGCGCGCTACGAACTGATGTGGATGAAGCCCGGCCACACGCGGCGCGTCGGTCCCGCCGGCAAACTCGAACTGCCGCGCTAGTAGCTTAAAGCAACACCAGTAACGCACGCCGGCTGCCTATACTGACACGCAGGTCATGGTCGCCAGCCTCACGCGTCGCGGGTTTCTGTTGGCTGCCGTACCGGCCATCAAGATGACCCCGAGCAGGCACGGCGTCTCACTCGAAACCTCGCGGGTTCGCGTCGGCTTTCCACACAACGGCATCGACACGGATGCGATGCGGGCTTTCACTCAGCTCGTACATCAAGGGTTGCTTGATATCGAGAGTTATCTTTCGGTGCGGTTCGATGCCGACTACTTCGGGCGCGAGAAGATCTTCTACCGTGTGTCGTCACGAGTGGGCATGTCGTCGGCTCATGGATCATTTGTGCGCTTCCCGTTGCGCCGGGTTGACAGCCGGTCGGCACCCTACCTACGTGAGACGACTCACGTGCTGATGGAGCCGATCGGAAAGGGACGACCTCCGACTTGGTTGACCGACGGCTTTGCTTCGTTCGTCGAAAGCCACGTCGCCGAAACGTATGGCGGCTATGATGCGGGCGTGTTCACTCGAGGTGGGAATCGGACGGTCGACGAAGAAGCTCGGGGGCACTTGAATACGACGGACGGGCGGCGCGTGGAACCGTTTGTGAGGCGTTCGGAGGAACCGCCGAATCTCCGGCGAGATCGCGAGCGAACGGCTCCTCCCTACTATGTGCTTTCACATAGCTTTGTGAAGTTTCTGGTGGGCGAAGTAGGTAGTTCGTTGGTTGCGGCTCTGCATGGAGAGCGTGATCTGTCAGCGGGGCTTCGCCGTGAGACGGGACGCGATACGGCCAAGTGGAAGGCTGCTTGGCTTGAAGAAATCGCCAAGAAGCCGAAGGGGGTGAGTGAGTCGAAGGAAAAGCCACGGGCTTCGCCCGCGGACGCGCGGATTCACATCCGCGCCTCTTTCCCTGCTAGACGCCCCAGGAGTAGTCGGCTACTGCTTCGCTGAGAGACTTGTCGGTCTCGGCGAGGCGAAGGAGCTCCAGGCGAATGGAATCGACGAGAGCATTCCAACTGGCTTCGAGGACGTCGTCGGAGACGCCGACGGTGGTCCAGGTCTTCTTGTGGTCGCTCCACTCGATGAGGACGCGGACCTTCGCGGCGGTACCGCGATTCGGTTCAAGAACGCGTACCTTGTAGTCAAGCAGACGAATGTCGGCGACAGAGGGATAGGTTTGCGCCAGACATTTGCGAAGACACTGCGCCATGGAATCAAATGGTCCCGACGCAGTGACTTCCGCCGTATGAACGCCGTCGGGCGTTTTGACGCTCATCTCGACATTGCAGTTGGTGCGGCGTGTCCCTTCACGCTCGTCTTTGATACTCATGTGCTCAAGCTCGAAGAAAAAGTGGTCGGGCTGGAGAACTTCGCGGACAAGTAATTCAAAAGTGCCGTCGGCGGACTCAAGTTCGTAACCCTCGAACTCAAGGTGCTTGATGCGATCAAGGAGTTGTCGGCGTGCCTTGTCGTCGAGGCGCTGATCAAGACCTTTCTCGTTGAGCTTGTAGGTGATATTGCTGCGTCCGGAAAGGTCGCTTACGAGGACACGGCGCTGGTTGCCGACGACCTCAGGGTCGATGTGCTCGTAGGTCGAAACGTCCTTGAGCACGGCGCTGACATGGATGCCACCCTTGTGCGCGAAGGCGCTACGGCCGACAAAGGCGCGGTCGTTGGGGAGCGCCAGGTTGGCGGTATCACTGACGAAGTTGGCGACGGTCGTGAGATTCTTCAGTTGTTCGGGGCCGACAGTGGTGTGCCCGAGCTTCAATTCGAGGATGGGGATGATTGAACAGAGATTGGCGTTGCCACAGCGTTCGCCGTAGCCGTTGATCGTGCCCTGGACGTGCGTAGAGCCAAGTTCAACAGCCGTGATGGTGTTGGCAACTGCCAGCTCGGAATCGTTGTGCGTGTGGATGCCGATGATGCCGTCGAAGCGCTTGCGAACCTCGGAGAAGATCTCGGCGAGCCGGTTGGTGAGGGTGCCACCGTTGGTGTCACACAGGACGAGGAGATCGGCTCCGGCTTCTTTGGCGGCTTCGATCGTGCGTAGCGCGAAGTCGGCACCGGCTTCGTAGCCGTCGAAGAAGTGTTCGGCGTCGTAGATGACTTCCCTGCCCTGCTTTTTGATGTGTCCGACGGTCTCGGAGATCATCGCAAGGTTCTGCTCTTCGGTCACGCCCAGGGCGCGCTCGGTGTGCAGCTTCCAGCTTTTGCCAAAAATCGTGACGACCGGCGTTTCGGCTTCGAGCAGCGCGTTGACGTTGGGATCGTCTTCGACGGTGTTCCGCGCATAGCGCGTCGAACCGAAGGCGGCGAGACGAGCGTGCTTGAGCTTGAGGTCGCGGGCGCGCGCGAAGAAATCTTTGTCTCGCGGATTTGATCCCGGCCAGCCACCCTCAATGTAGTCGACCCCGAGTTCATCCAACTTGCCGGCAATCGTGAGCTTGTCGTCAACGGAAAATGTGACGTTCTCTCCCTGGGTGCCGTCGCGTAGCGTCGTGTCGTAGATGGAGACTCTCATGGTCTTTGCTCCAGATCGAAGGTTTGGGGGGCGGGTGGCTGAGGAAACGAACCAGCCACCCCTCCCCTGTTAGCTTTGCTTATACCGATTTCTTTTTCTTCAAGAAGCTCATCATTTCGCGCAGGTTCGCGCCCACCTCTTCGATGGGCTGGGTCTGCTGCGCTTCACGCATGGCAAGGAACTTCTTACGGCCCGCGCGGTTCTCATCCATCCAGTCTTTGGCGAATTTACCGGACTGGATTTCGGCGAGAATCTTCTTCATCGTCTCGCGGACATGTGGGTCGACAACGCGCGGCCCGGAGACATAGTCACCGTACTCGGCGGTATCGCTGACGGAATAACGCATGTAGTTGAGGCCGCCTTCCTGAATCAGGTCGACGATCATCTTCAACTCGTGCAGGCACTCGAAGTAAGCGATTTCCGGCGCGTATCCGGCTTCGACGAGCGTTTCAAAACCGGCCCGAACCAACTCGGCGGTCCCGCCGCAAAGAACGGCCTGTTCGCCGAACAGGTCGCTTTCGGTCTCTTCCTTGAACGTGGTCTCGATGACGCCGGCCTTCAAACAGCCGAGGGCCAAGGCATAGGCGAGGCCGTTCGCTCTGGCGTTTCCGGTGGCGTCCTGATGGATTGCCAGTAGACCGGGTACGCCGACGCCCTCGGTGAAGAGTTCGCGGACGCGATGGCCGGGAGCCTTGGGGGCGATCATGGAAACGTCGATACCCGCGGCGGGCTTGATCTCGTTGAAGTGGATATTGAACCCATGGGCGAACATGACGGTGTTGCCCTCGCTGAGATTGGGAGCGATTTCGTCGCGGTAGAGGTCACCCTGAATGTGGTCGGAGACGAGGATCATCACCACGTCGGCGGCCTTGGCGGCGTCAGCGGTGGTCATCACCTTGACACCGGCGGCCTCGGCGATGGGCCATGACTTGCTGCCCTCATAGAGGCCGACGATAACGTTGATGCCGCTATCCTTCAGGTTCAGAGCGTGGGCGTGACCCTGGCTACCATAGCCGATGATCGCCACTGTTTTGTCTAGCAGCGGATCGAGGCTGCCGTCTTTTTCGTAGTAGATTGTTGCTGCCATGTTGGTTGATATTCCTCTAGAGTTTTTTGAGATAGACGAACGAGTTAGACCTCGACCGGTTCGCGAACTTTAGCAGGCACGCGGGACGCCTCGGCAAAAGCCTCGCGGTGATCGACCTTGGGCGAGCGGCCCATGGCCATCGCGCCGGAGCGGATCATTTCGACTTCGCCGTAGTTGTGTAGCAGGCCGATGAGCGCGTCAAGCTTCTCGCCGGCGCCGGTGACTTCGAGAGTGTACGAGGTCGAGGCGGCATCCACGACACGGGCACGGAAGATGTCGGCCTCTTTGAGCAGCGCGGGGCGCATGTCGGGAGAGACCTTGACCTTGATGAGCGCTAGCTCGCGCGTAACGGGCTGTGAATTGGTGAGGTCGACGACCTCGACGACATCGATGAGACGCTGGATCTGCTTGATCAGCAGTTCTTCATCGTGCGTGTCGGCATCGAGATTGACGACGATGGTCATACTCGACAGCGTCGGATCGAGCGTTTTCGCGACGGTGAGGCTGTCAATGTTGTAACCACGGGATGTCAGCACACCGGCGACACGCATCAGCGCGCCGGGCTTATTTTCAACGAGTAGCGATATGACCTGTTGCATGAATCAGTCCCCCACAACGACCGGCTTGGGCGGCCCGAGAATCATTTCATTGACGGCGCCACCGGCGGGTACCATCGGATAGACGTTTTCTTCCCGCGTGACGTTCACGTTGAGCAGGAAGGGGCCGGGTTCGGCGAGCGCCTCGGCAAGGCCGGACTCGAGTCCTTCGGGGGTACTCACGGAACGACCCTTGATGCCGAAGGCGGCGGCAAGCAACTCGCAGTCCGGGAACGCATCCATCGAAACCTGCGAGTAGCGGCGGTTATAAAACAGCTCCTGCCACTGGCGGACCATACCGAGCCAGCCGTTGTTCATGATGATGATTTTGACGGGCAGCTTGTGGCTGGCGATAGTGCCGATCTCCGGAAGGCTCATCATGAAGCCGCCGTCGCCGACGACCGCCATCACAAGCTTGTCGGGGTTGCCGAACTTCGCGCCGATGGCTGCTGGTAGACCGAAGCCCATCGCGCCAAGCCCCCCGGAGTTGACCCACAGCCGTGGGTGATTGAAGCGGATGTACTGCGCGGCCCACATTTGGTGCTGGCCCACATCCACGCAAACAATGCCTTCGCCGCCGGACGCTGCGTCGAGCTTCTTCATCAAGTGCTGCGGCTTGATCTCCGTGTCGTCGTGGGCGTCCACGTAGGGATGCTCGCTCTTCCAGCCGTCGACACGGCCAAGCCACTCGGCGCGCTTCTTGCGATTGTGGCCGCCGAGCGACTCGCGGGTTTCGCGTAGGCGTGCGTTCAGTTTCTTGAGGACATGCTTCACGTCGCCCACTACGCCGACATCGGCGCGGCGGTTCTTGTTGATTTCCGCCGGATCGATATCGACATGCAGAACGCGAGCGTTGGGCGCGAAGGCATCGAGGCGTCCGGTGACACGATCGTCGAAGCGCACGCCGAGGCCGATGAGGGCGTCGGTTTCGGTAACGCCCATGTTGGCCGCGTAGCCACCGTGCATGCCCAGCATGCTGATGAAGTTCGGATGGTCACTGGGCAATCCGCCGAGACCCATTACGGTGTGAGCCAGCGGCGCTTCGAGGAGTTCGACGAACTCTTTCAGTTCGTCGGACGCGTTGGAGGAAATGACTCCGCCACCGGCGTAGATGTAAGGCCGTTCTGACGCCCACAGGAACTGCAGAGCGGCTTCGATCTCTTCGTCATCAGGATCGAGACGCACACTGAAGCCTCGCAGCGGTCGCATTTTGCCGGCGGGATAGTAGGTCGCATTGCCCACCAGGACATTCTTCGTGATGTCGACGAGGACGGGGCCGGGACGGCCCGACTTCGCAAGGTGGAACGCTTCGTGGATGACCTGCGGGAGATCCTCGATATCCTTGACGAGAAAGTTGTGCTTGGTGGCGGCACGGGTGATGCCGAACGTATCGGCCTCTTGGAACGCATCACGCCCGATCAGGTGCTCAGGCACCTGGCCGGTGATGGCGACAATCGGGATGGAGTCCATCAGAGCGTCAACCAAACCGGTGACGAGATTGGTGGCGCCGGGGCCGGAAGTGGCCATACAGACGCCGACTTTTCCGGTGGTGCGGGCGAAGCCTTCCGCGGCGAAGGCAGCGTTCTCTTCGTGGCGGACGAGAACGTGCTGCATCGGATGATCGTAAAGAACGTCGTAGATGGGCAGCGTGACACCGCCGGGATATCCGAAGATAATCTCGGCGCCTTCGCGCCCGAGGGATTCGAGCAGAATCTGTGAACCTGACATCAACGAGGACATGGCGTTTTGGGGAACCCTTGTTTTGGTTAGTGTTGCTAGTTACTGTTTCGTTCGTTCCGTTTCGTGTTTTGCTTGCGGCGTCTTAGCGCTCGTATGTGCCCGATCGCTCCGGGCCCTCGCGGTGTTCCAAAATGCAAAAAAGGCCACCGCCCGGTCTGTCTCGCCCCGGTTGGTGGCCTCTGAACCGTGTCAGAAGCCTCAGCCGGGGCTTGCTACAGCGACAACAATAATCGAACTTTGAATTTGGAGAATAGCGACTCGTAGAGGTTCGGCTTCGAGCGTAGGCTGGGCGGACGGGTTCACTGTTTGGGCGCAGTCCCGAGGGCCGCTCGCCGTGCTGGGACGGCAGCGGTGGGACCCGCTGGCGCGGTGTCCTTTGTCCTTAGCCTTCGATGTTGCTTGATTGCTCATAGCTGTCACCCCTGATAAGTGGGAGACACCCCTACTGAGTCTAGTCTAGCTTTGGCGGGGCTCAGAGGTCAAGGGGAGAGTGCTTAGACGGATTCTTCCCATTGTCTCTCAAGCATGCGCGTGTATTCACCGGATGCGTAGAGTGTGAAGGGGAAATTCTCAGGCGGGAGTTGCGGGCTCTTGCGTAGATCGCGCCATGAAGCAAAGGCGTAGTCGGCGTAGCGGTAGTAGTGACGCAGGAACTCGTTCTGGAGAGTCTCGCGTGGGGGCGGCTCCATGTATTGCGCATAGATGCCGATCGAGCGCGAGAAGATGCGGACGTACTCGACGACGCCCCAGCTCTTCAACTTCTCCTCAACATCGGCTGGGGTGTGCTTGATGAGAAGTTGCGCAAAGCTCTGGCGGTGCAGGTCGCGGGCGGCGAGGGCCGGGGCACGGCCGCAAGTGTCGAGACACTGATCCATCCAACGGAACAGGTCTTTGCCGACGTAGAACAACATGCGGACTTCGGCGTAGCGGCCTTCCAGCAACTGGCGCTCGAGATCGGACTGTCCCTCGGCCTCGGTTTGGCCCTCCTTGAGCATGGAAAGGGAGGCTTTCGCGCTCTCCAGGACACGAACGGTCGAAGCCGATTCAGTGAACGGATGTAGGATCAGAGGCGGAAGAGGGTATACCTCGTCGACCTCGAGGATGGCCGGTCTCGACATCAGGCTGATAACTGTCTTATCGTCAGGGGCCGCCGAAGCTAGCGCGGCTCCTCAGTATTGCATAGGGTCTGCGCCAGGCCTGGGCCGACGCTTTGCGCTAGCCGACGACGAGTTTGCTGAGTTCGGCGTCGTTGAATTCGATGCCGAGGCCGGGGCCGTCGGGAACTCTCACGAAGCCGCCTTGGTAGTCAAGCGGCTCCTGAAGAAGCTGGTTTCCAAATGCGCCCAGGTGCGATTCACCGCCTTCGAGAATGACGGAATTCGAGGTGGCGGCGCAGACGTGAATCGCCGAAGCACGATACGGAGCTGAGCCCATGGACGAGTGCGGTGAGTGCAACACCTGATGTGCCTCGGCCATGATGGCGATGCGCTTATAGTCCGTAAGACCGACGCGGGATATATCGGGGTTGATGATGTCGGCGGCGCGGCGGTGGAAGATGTCGCGGAACTGAAAGCGGTTCGAGTACTGCTCGCCGGCGCAGATGGGAACATCAAGAGCGTCCGCAAGGCGAGCAAGACCATCGATGTCCTCGGGCATGAGTACGTCTTCCCACCAGCCGACGTTGCCGATGGCGTCGATCTCGCGGCCGGTCTTTACGGCTTCAGCGAGAGTGTAGGCGCCGAGAGAATCAACGAGAATCTCACCCTTACCTTTGAGAACTTCGGCGACGGCAGCGACGCGGCCCACATCGGAGGTATCGCCGCGGCCTTTCGAGAGGCCCATCTTCATCATGGTGAAGCCGCGCTCGACGAGCCTTTGGGCATTTTCGACAAGTTGTGGAATGCTGCCCCCGCCGACGCCCTGGTAGGTGGGGATCGTATCTCGATACTTGCCGCCGAGAAGTTGATAGACGGGCATGCCGGAGGCTTTGCCGAGGATGTCCCAAAGGGCGATGTCGATGCCGGCCATGGCGCGCTTATAGAAGCCGGTGCTGTAGCCGCGCAGCCGCTGCGTGGAGTACATCTTGTCCCAGAGGACTTCGACATTGAGGGCGTTCTCGCCGAGCAGGATGGGCGTGAACAGGTCGGTGATGACCGTCTGGACAACGCGGGGCGTCATCACGGCGTGCGATTCGCCCCAGCCGTGGAGGCCCTGATCGGTCGTGACCTTGACGAGTAGGGTCTGGCGATAGCCGCCCTGGCGGACGGTCTCGGCGTGTTCGAGCCGGTAGCCGAGGCCGGTGCGGTTGGTCATCCGCCCGATGGGAGTCATCGAGACGAAGTCACTCTCAGGCTTATCGCGAACGGGCGGATCGCGCAAGATGAAGGTCTCGATCTTGGCTATTTTTTGCGGAGGGTGGTTGGCAGCGGGGATTGGGGCGGCCCTCGCCGAAGCGGCGGCGAGGGATCCAAGCCCAGCCAGCGAGCAGAAGGTTCGTCGTGTCATTAAGGGTGGGGCCTCCTGGCCTGAATCCTAACCGATTGGGTCAGGTGTAGAACCATTCCGTCTTGAAAATCTTGAGGCGGACATCCGAATCTCGTGAACCTGATTCGGAAGCATGATAGTAGGTCACAAGAGCCTCGTCACCTACGAATGTCACCGAAGGATAGCCGCTGATGTAGCCTTCCCGCTTCTCGATGTTCTTGATGTCCTCCCAGGTCTTTCCGCCGTCGCGCGAGACGGCTGAGCTGAGTGGGTTCCGTGGATGGTGGAAGCTCTTGGAAGACTCCGGGCGGCTCAAGGCGTAGGGGGTGGCGTTGTTCCACAGGAACAGGAGGTCCGTGCTGCCGGGAATGCGCTTCAGCGCGCTAGCGGATGACGGCGCGGGAAGCACCGTCGCCTGTGCCTCGGACCAAGTCTCGCCGCGGTCGCGTGAGAAAGCCTGGTAGATCTTGCCCAGCGTCGTACGCAGCATGCAGACCAGCGAACCGTCTTCGGCCTCGGCGATGGCCGGCTCTTCGGCACCTCGTTTGGGAAGGTCGATGCGGTTCTTACTCTGTTGCCAGGTATGTCCGTCGTCGTCGGAATAGAAGCAGAACGAACGGAAATGTTCGCCTTCCGCCCAGATCTTGGGACTCCAGAATGCGGGCAGGATGATGCGGCCCGAGCTGTGTACCGAGACATGATCCGCGTTGATCGGATAGAAACCGCCCGGCGGCGACATCTGCTCGGGCTCGCTCCAGGTTTCACAATCATCCGTGGAACGCCGCATCATGATCCGCCGCTCGTGCATGTCGTGTTCCCAGGAAGTGAAGAAGAACACGACGTCACCGGACGGAGTCCGCACGAGGTTGGGGTGCTTGACGTTGCGCCCCCAGACGTTCTCTTGCAGGATGATGCGCCCGCTCCAGGTGCGGCCCTTATCCTTGGACACGCGGGCCGAGATGCGACAGGGCGTGTCGTCGCGGCTACCCGCCCCAGAGTACGGTGAGCGGAAAATGTTCGACGGACGGTTCACGTAGTATTCCGACCACACGAGTAGGAGGCGGCCGTCTCCTAACGGGAAGATCTGTTGATGATCGTGGCGCGGATTCTCCGCCGTCCAGGGACAGACCGTAAGACTGTACACCTCGCCAGGGGCCGCTTGGGCCATGCCAGCATTCGTCGCGGCGAATGCAAGCGCGCCTGCGGAGAGGGCAGCGAACCTTCGCCGGTCAATGCGGTCGTCGGTCGTCATGTGGCTTGCCTCATTTGGGAGGGCACTCACTCCGCAATTCCAGATTGCATTGCAGAGAGTTTCTCATAGGAGGAATCGCTTCGCATAGACTTCCTCGATTCCCCATAGTCGGAAGTGAAACCGGGGAATCCTAGTTCCTGTCGGTGAACCATCCTTACAACCAGCAATCGCCTGCAGGAAACTAGAATGAGGCGGGCCACAGCTTGGAATGGAAGCCGTATCAAGAGCCCTGGGCGGCGTCCGGCCAGATCGTTGGATGGATCGGTTGTTACCAACACCTACCAGATCGAGTTCCGCACACCGGACATGTCGGAAGTGACCGGTGGGTCGTCGCGGCCAGTTCCGTCGACAGCCGCACAGATCCTGAACGGGTTGTGCTACGTTCGGTGTCAGTTGGCGGTTTTACCAAGCTGATTTTTGCACCCGCAAGGACCATGGCAGAGGGAACTTTGAGAATCACGCTGCTCGCATATCTCTTCGCCACCGTTCTCTGGGCGCAGGTGCCTAGTGCTTGGCACGACCCGTCTAAGCACCAAGTGCAATTCGTTACGGTGGAGGACGGCGTACAGCTAGAGGTGCTCGACTGGGGCGGAACTGGACGCCCTGTCGTGCTACTGGCCGGATACAACACCGCACATGTCTACGACGGATTCGCCGAGGAGTTAGCCCAAACGAATCACGTCTACGGAATCACTCGGCGGGGATACGGCATGTCCAGTCGTCCCGACTTGGGTTACACCGCGCGACATTCGGCAGAGGATGTACTCAGAGTTCTCGATTCGCTACAGGTGGTTGCGCCCGTCCTTGCAGGACACTCGTTTGGAGGGCAGGATCTCACTACCCTTGGTGCCACCAATCCGGATCGGATTGCTGGACTCATCTACCTAAACTCGGCGGAGGATCCGACGCTCGTTTGGTCCGACTATGGACTTGACGTTTCCCCCTCGCAGCACCAGGAGATCATGAAGGATTTACCGGCTGAGATGCGCAGCCGTCCTTCGCCAGCCGATAAGACCTATCAAGCCTACCGGGGTTCCCAGAGCAAGCGTGGAGTTGCCGTTCCCGAATCGGAGCTTCGTCAACTGTTTACCGCTAACACCGACGGCACGATGGGGAAGTATCCCGCTCATCGCGTCCGCGAAGCCATCTACAAGGGCAGACAGAAGCCGAACTACGCCGCCATTCAAGCGCCTATTCTTGCACTCTTCGCCATGCCTCCCACTCTCGACGAACAAATAGATCGGTACCAACCTCAGAACGCTTCGGAGCGCGCAGCGATGGAGCACGACCGCGCGGTCACTCTCGCGATCAAGGCGACGTTCATGCGAGACCTTCAGACTGGTGCGCCCGGCGCGCAAATCACTAAGTTGCAGGGAGCGAATTTCTACATCTTCCTCTCCAACGAGGCGGATGTACTCCGTGAAATGCGCACGTTCATTACGCAGCTACGTTAGGCATACACCCTATGAACCGTGGCCGACGACCCAGCTACTTGTTGACTGCGAGTACCACCGGGATTCGCGGAAGTGTTCCGCCGACTCCTCAATCATGTGCATGACTGCGCCAGTATGTTTTCCCGACCTGAGAGGGTTAACTCTCCCATTGGCAATCAGATCGTCTTGATCAAGAAATAGGTAGCGAGAAATCGCGTTCTCACGTGTAATCCGGGGGCCTCGGCTACTTCCGAGATGTCCGAGGCGCGCCAAGCAGGCCGCTGACCGGACAATCTACGACCCTAGCAGCCGTTCTCCCGGAACCTTCGGCGCCGGCGTCTCGTACTTTGATGCGGAGGAAGGCCATGCCCTGGATTGTATTCCTGCTTCCTACGATGCTGATCGTATTGGGGATTCCGCTGATTCTTCGCGTCGTACCGCCGAACCACATCTACGGATGTCGGATACACAAGACGCTCTCGGACGCAGGCATCTGGTATGCCGCCAACTATGTGGCCGGGTGGGATCTCGTACTCGCCGGCATCGCACAGCTCGCGGTGCTAGGGACGTACCCCATCATTCCAGGGCTGCCGGACCTACAGCCGCGCCAGCTCATCATGGCGACCCAGATGCCGATCTTGCTGGTAGCGGTCGCTCACAGTTTCTGGCGAGTTTGGCGGATGTAGCGCTTGGGATTCGTTGCAACTGCCGAGATGTCCGGGTCGCCGCAGCGGGACGGTCCCGAGGCGGCTGACTCCCGGCTCCTGTTGCCGCAAGCGACGCGGTCAGTACAATGCTCGACATGACGACTTTCGGGCGAGCGGCGGCGCTGATCATCACTGCCCTGGCAGCACTTCCCGTTTGTATTGCTCAGTCAGCAGGGGCATTGCGCACAGATGCGAAATAGAATGACGCAACCTGACGAGAGCCCGAAGGGAACCGAACGCGCCGGCGCCAAGCGTCTGATTGCGCTCCTGGTGGCGGCAGTGTTCGTGCTCATCGCGGCGGCTTCCTACTACACAGAAGGATTCATCTGGGCACTTTCACAAGACGCGACGGCCGGCCAGCGCGTTGACCTGATCAAGGCATACTTCGAGCAGTTCGGCGCGTGGGGCCCGCTTGCCTATTTGGTGGCGGTTATGGTCGAAGTGGTCGTTGCTCCGATCCCCGGAACAGCCCTTTATCTTCCCGGCGGCGCGATCTTTGGCTGGCTCGTGGGTGGAACGATGTCGCTGCTGGGAAACGTCCTCGGCGCCGGCATCGCTTGCACGATTTCGAGATACGCGCTCGCGGGAACTATGACCACCAAGAATCCTCAGTTTGTTTCCCTGAAGCAGTCCATTGAAAAACGTGGCGTGCTGGTCATCTTCCTGCTTCGGCTGAATCCGCTGACGTCGTCGGACCTCGTCTCTTATGCCGCCGGGACGACAGCAATCAGCACGTCAAGAGTGATGGCCGGCACATTCCTAGGCATGCTGCCTCTTTGTTACGTTCAGGCCTATTTCGCCGATGAGTTGATCCACGCATTTCCTTGGCTGATTTACGTTCTGGTTCCCGTGTGTCTGTTGTACGCCGCGCTCGCGGTGATCGTGATCGTACGCCTACGGCGTCCTGCGGACATCGTCGAGGAAACGGCCTAAGGAAGCGGTACAAAGATAGCGAGGTTCACGCTACGTGGTGGTCGTGGAAATGGTAGACTTTTTCCGCCATGGCCGACATGACTGTGATTCGAAGCGATGGATCATCCGGGAACGTCTCGTCATCGGAGTTCGAGACCTTCCGGTCATCCTTAGCGGGCGAAATTCTACTTCCCGCTGATTCCGGTTACGACGGAGCCCGGCAGATCCACAACGGAATGATCGATCGCCGCCCGGCGATGATCGTGAGATGCAAGGGCCGGGCGGACGTTGTGGCAGCGGTCCGCTACTGCGGCGACAACGGCCTGTTGCTTTCGGTGCTCTGTGGCGGACACTCGGTCGCGGGCTTCTCCGTCTGTGAAGGTGGCGTGATGATCGACCTCACGTCGATGACTCAAGTCGACGTGGATCCCTCGACACGAACGGCCAACGTGGCAGGTGGCGCCAATTGGGGGGACATTGACAAAGCCACACAGGCTCATGGTCTCGCCACGACTGGCGGTATCGCTCCAACTACAGGCGTCGGCGGCTACACACTGGGAGGAGGACACGGCTGGCTTATGCGCAAGCACGGTCTTGCCTGTGACAACCTACTGTCGGTCGAGATAGTTACAGCCAATGGAGAGGTGTTGCGGGCTAGCGAGACCGAGAACCCGGATCTCTTCTGGGGCCTGCGCGGCGGGGGCGGTAACTTCGGCGTGGTTACGTCGTTCGAGTTCCAGCTCTACCCGCTCGAGAAGATCCTGGGCGGTTTGGTCATCTACCCCCTGGATGCCGCGAAGGGCCTTATGAGGGTTTATCGCGAAGTTGCTGCCGCCGCTCCCGACGAACTGGGCTCGGCGGTCGCCTTGACGACACATCCAGAGGCGGGTCAGGTGATTGGCGTCATTGTCTGTCATACCGGCACCATGGAAGCGGGCGAGCAGTTGCTTCGGCCGCTGCGCGAATTCAAGCCACTCCTCGTCGATCAGATCTCTCGGTGCGAGTATGCGGTGGCCCAAGGGCTCGCGGAAGCGGTCAACCCGCGGGGAATGCGCAATTACTGGAAGTCAAACTCGCTATCTGGTCTGAGTGACGAACTCATCGACTTGGTGGTCGATCGTTATCGCAAGGTCCCCGCGCCACATACTCATGTGGTATTCGAGCATCTCGGAGGGGCCGTAGCGCGTGTTCCCGAAAACGCTACGGCTTGCCACAACCGCCAGTGGCCTTTCGATTTCCTGATCGCAGGGTTGTGGGACGACCCGGATGACGACGACCGAAATATCAACTGGGTTCGCAGCCTCTGGAATGATCTGCAAGGTTTCGCGGCGGACGGCGCATATACCAACTACATGGCGGCCGAAATGCAAGAGGGTGCCGGACAGCTAAGGACGGCCTACGGCGACGAAACCTACACCCGCCTCAGGGCGCTCAAGAAGCGGTACGATCCAACGAACCTGTTTCGTCTGAATCAAAACATCAAACCGGACTAGGCAAGGTCTGGCCACGGACCCGTCTTCCGCCTCCCGACTGACCGACGACCGAATCCCACGCAAGGCCGTCCTTAGCCGCCGTTGTGCTACCTGTGTAGGGTGAACTGCGCGTGAAGAACCTAGGTCCTCTCATCGGCCTCGCGGCGGTCTATCTGCTGTTTTGCCTGTGGGCCGGGGAACCATTCTATTCCAGCTTCAACCGTGTCACCGTCTTGACGCAAAGCGTTATCGTGACGGCGGGCGCGCTGGGGATGACGCTGATCATCGTGTCGGGCGGCATCGACTTGAGCGCCGGGTCGGTGATCGCCCTCTCGACGGTCGTGATCGCGAAGCTGCTCGATGCGGGGTGGTCACCATTCACGGCGGCGTTCGCGGGTGTGGCCGTCGGCGGTGTGTGCGGGGCTGCGAACGGGCTGCTGATTACTCGGCTCAAGCTGGTACCGTTCATCATCACGTTGGGAACATTGCTCGTCTTTCGCGGATCGGCGACAGGTCTAGCGGATGAGCAAAAAATCGATGCGCCGATCACTTGGCTGAACCAGATGCTTGCGAAGTTCCCCGAACCGGCGTGGTTGATTGTGGCGCCCGGGGTTTGGGCGACTCTGCTGCTGGCGGTGCTTGTGGGTTTACTCCTACGCAACACGGTACTCGGGCGGCACATCTTCGCGATCGGATCGAATGAGGCCACGGCACGGCTATGCGGGATTCGCGTCGAACGCGTCAAGCTGGCGCTCTACTCGCTGGCCGGAATGCTGATCGGGTTCGCGGGGCTGATGCAGTTCAGCCGTCTGACAGTGGGCGACCCGACAGCGGCAAGAGGGATGGAGTTGGACATCATCGCGGCCGTGGTGATCGGGGGCGGAAGTCTCAGCGGCGGTGAGGGCAGCGTCGTGGGGTCAGTCGCCGGAGCGATGCTGATGGCGGTGATCCGCAACGGGTTGAGCATGAAGGGTGTTCCGAATTGGGTGCAGGACGTGCTGACGGGCTCAATTATCGTGGCGGCGGTGACGATAGACCGATTGCGGCATCGGGCTCGCGGCGACGAGGCTTAGCGGGCGTGGGCACGGCATGCCGTGCCCTCACATTTCCATCCCTCTTGCAATCGGGGGATACTAGAGCTTGTCGCGGTAGGGTCAAGTTGTTGCTATGCCAGGCTGGCGTTCACAAATCGTAATCGTCTTCGTGCTGATGACAATTGTCCTCGCCGTGGGCACGCTGGGGTTTCAGATGGTGGAAGGCTGGTCGACGTTCGACAGCTTCTACATGACCCTGATTACGCTTACGACGGTCGGCTACGAGGAAGTACACCCGCTGACATTCAACGGGCGCGTTTTCGCATCGATTCTGATGCTGGCGGGCGTGACGACGATTTTGGCGGCGATCACGATTTTGGGCGACATGATGCTGAAGCTGGAATTGGCGGATACGTTCGGGCGGAGACGGAGGAGAAAGATGCTCAATCAGCTCTCCGAGCACTACATTGTCTGCGGAGCGGGACGGGTCGGGCGCGGCGTGGTCCGGGAGCTCAAGCGCAGCAACGCAAGGATCCTACTCATCGAATCCGATCCGGAGCGGGCTAAATGGGGCAGGGAACAGGAGATTCCGACACTCGTGGCTGACGCCACGCAGGATGCGACGCTTCGGGAGGCGAGCATCGAGACAGCAAGAGGGCTTGTCTCGGCCATGGCGTCGGACGCACAGAACGTCTACGTGACGTTGTCGGCGCGAGTACTGAATCCGGAACTGTTGATCGCATCTCGCGCTAGCAGTCAGGACGCCGAGGACAGGCTGCGGCGGGCCGGAGCCAACACTGCGTTCACGCCGTACACGTTCATCGGTCATCGGCTGGCGCAGTCGATGTTGCGTCCGCATGTGATGAGCTTTCTTGATTTGGCGTCGGCGTTCGGACGAGAGGCCCAACTGGACATCGAGATCGAAGAGGTTCTGGTTTCGGCCACGAGCGAGGTCGTTTCGAAGACTCTCGAAGAATCGCGGATTCGACCCACGTTCGGCGTGATCATCCTGGCTATCAGAAAGCCGGACGGGAAGATGGAGTTCAATCCGGCCGATAGCACGAAAATGGAACCCGACGACGTGTTGATCGCGATGGGTGAGAGGTCAGATTTGAAGCGGCTGGAAGATACGGTGGAGAGCTAGATTGCAGCGCATTCTGACAGCGGCACAGATGCGCGAAGCGGACCGCGTCACGGTCGAAGAGCGCGGCGTGCCGGGCCTGGTACTTATGGAGAACGCCGGGGCTCGTGTGTACGAGCTACTGGAACGTTGCTTTGCTCCACTTCGCGAACAACATGTTGTCGTTCTCTGCGGCAAAGGGAATAACGGCGGAGACGGTTTCGTTGTGGCGCGGCAGATTGCGACGCGGGTCGGAAAGAAACGCCTGAAGGTAGTGCTGTTGAGCGATCCGGAACGCTTGAAAGGCGCCGCGGCGGCGAACTACCGGGCGCTTCAGGGCGTGGACGTGGAACCGGACATTGCGCCGGATGCGACGGCTTGGCGCGAGATGCTGCCTCGGCTGACGCCCGCGACAATCGTACTTGATGCGCTGCTCGGGACGGGGTTACGGGGACCGGCGGAGGGCCTGTTCGCGGAAGTCATCGGAGATGTAAACGAACGCTTCCCGCACGCCAAAGTTGTCGCGGTCGATATGCCGTCGGGGATGCCATCGGATACTGGTGAACCGTTCACGCCGACAATGAGGGCGGACTACACCGTAACCTTCACCGCGCCAAAGACGAGCCAGGTATTTCCGCCGAACTGCGAAGGCTTGGGCGAACTGACGGTGGCGTCGATCGGCACAGCGGACTCGGTGCTCGAAACATTGGACGGGCCAACGCTCGCGCTGGTAGAACCGCCTGACGTGGGCGCATTGTTCGCGCCGCGTGAGAAGTCGACTCACAAAGGCAGCTACGGACACGCGCTGGTGATCGCCGGATCGGGGCCGAAACCGGGCGCGGCCTTGATGGCGGGCACAGCAGCGTTGCGAGCGGGGGCGGGCCTTGTGACCGTGGCGACGGCGGCGAGCGCAGCGCCGGCGATTGTGAGCGATCGGCCCGAGTTGATGACGCTTCGGGTCGACGAGTTGGAAGACGGTTCAATGGGCACGGCGGCGTTCGACACCAGTTGGTTTGACGGCAAGACAGTGGTTGCCATCGGGCCGGGGCTGGGGACGGGCACAGAAAACCGTGAGTTGGTTGCGCGGGTAATGTGCGAAGCGAAGGTTCCGCTTGTCGTCGACGCGGATGGCTTGACCGCGTTGGCCGAAATTGATGAATGGCAGGCGGCCAGCAACCTGGTTGTGTTGACGCCGCATCCGGGTGAGATGGCGCGTTTGACGGGACGATCGAATGCCGAGGTTCAAGCGGAGCGGGTCGAAGTCGCCCAATCACTTGCGAAAGAGAAGGGTGTGTACGTGGTGCTGAAAGGTTTTCGGACCTTGATCGCTTCGCCGAACGGCGATGTGTTGGTGAATCCAACTGGAACGCCCGCGATGGCCAAAGGCGGGTCGGGCGACATCCTTACGGGAATGATGGCGGGGCTATTGGCGCAGTTTCCAAAACAGCCTCCGGCGGTGGTGATCGCGGCGGCCGTCTACTTGCATGGGCTGGCGGGTGAATTGGCGACGGTTGTTCGGGGCGAACAGACGCTGGCCGCGACCGATCTATTGGACTACCTGCCGGGGGCGATTCGGCGGGTGACTTCCTGATGCGCACCAGTTATCGAACCTCTTCGCCGGAGGAAACAATGGCGATCGGGCGCGAGATCGCTGGGGAGTTGCAACCGCCTCAGTGGATTCTGCTGGTCGGTGACCTCGGCGCGGGCAAGACGACTTTCACAAAGGGCTTGATTGAAGGGTTGGGCAGTGCATCGGCGGACGAGGTGCTTAGCCCGACGTTTTCACTGATCCATGAATACGAAGGTCCGCCGAAGGTGTACCACATTGATCTCTATCGGCTGGACAAAGTGCCGGAACTGGAAACACTCGGGCTCGACGACATCTGGGACGAGCCGGTGTTTGTGCTGATTGAGTGGGGCGAGAAGTTCGCCGAGCAATTGCCGGGAGACGTGCTACGGATTGAGATTCGCGACTTAGGCGAAAACGAGCGGGAGTTTCTGGTGAAGACAGGCGCGTCGACTAGCGCTTGAGGTTGTAGCGGAAGACGAACTGCAGATTGACGCGATCGCCCTTGAAATCAGGGGGCAGAGGCGGTAGCGGATTGGAGGCGCTGATACCGGCTACGGCCGCACGGTCAAGCGCACTGGTTCCTGACGAACTCGCAATCACGAGCTTCGCGACGTTGCCGTCGCGCACGATGCGCAGTTGAATGGCGACCGCGCCGCGATTCATACCGAGGCGGGCGCTCTCGGGAATCACCGCGTACCAATTCCGGCGTACGTTCGACAGTACCTGCAACAAGTAGGGCCGGAAGTCGACTCCCATCGGGTCACTGAGAAGTTCGAGGTTACTGCCGGAGTTACCGGGCGAGGGCGGCAGATAGCCGCTCAGTCCACCGGCCCCGTGACCATCGCCGACCGCTTGCTTGGCGCCGCGACCCCTTGCCAGATTCTCGATAGCGCCCTGCACGATCTGGCCGGGGCGGGCGTTGAACGCGATGCTGCCCGACTGCACCGGACCAGCACGGCCCGGAGACCCCGTGCGCACCTCTTCCAACTGAAGCTTGGGCCGCTCGTTGGGCCGCGTAGGACTCTTCGGCATCGGCAGTTCAGACGGACGTCCGAGGCGTTGGTCAACCCGCAACTCACCAGGATTCGGACTGCGAGCGGCGATCAACGGCGGCGTAGGTTCGGGGTCCGGGTCGGGAACACGGCGCTCGGGCGGCGGCTCGGGAGCCGTCTCATCCGGTGATTCGGCTTGACTCTTCGGAGGCTCGGGATCTGCTTGCGGCTCTGGTTGCGGGTTGGGGGGGACGGGCGCGATCACCTCCGGAGGCTCCATGACGGGGACCGGGGGCTCGTCCCTACCTTCGAACTCAATGCTGACCTCGCCCTCGTTCGATTCCGGCTGAGTCAGTTCGAGCAGATAATCCTCGGGCGGCGAGAGAAGAGTGAAGTTGGGTGCTTCCAGGTCCATCGGCCGCGTCTCGAACGGAAGTACACGCGGCTGGAGAATCACGAAGACGACCAGAAAAGCGTGGGCGATGAGCGACAGGCCGAGCGGCTTTCGCCTTCCGGTCAGCGAGAGGTTCTCCTCCCAAGGGACCTCAAGGTTGAGCGGTGTTTCGTCGGGAGGGATGGTCGGGCGAGTGCCAGACTCGGATACCGGTGACACGCTTTGCGCCGGCTTGCGAGCGAGCGTCGCCAGGGCCTGGCGAGCGGGCTGATAGTCCTCAATCAGAAGGCTCAGATCGGCTTGGTCGGCGGGCTGCGGTTTGGCGGCGGGGGCCGGACCGGCCTCGCGAAAACTCTTCCACCACTCATCCTGGTGGCGGGTGTAGTCCCCGATCAGCAGGTGGAGCCGGCGATTCGGTCCGCCGTTTTGGGGAGCGGCCGGTTTGCGGTCACGCGGAGGCAGTGACGCAAATCGGGTGAGCCACTGCCGGGCTCGGGAACCATAGTCATCGAGCAGCAGACGAAGTTCAGGTTCGGTCCCCGGTCGACTCACTTGTGGGGTGTCGCCATGGTGGTCGCGACAAGACTGGAATGGCGCTCCATTTCGTCTATTATTCTAAGCCCGGTCTCGAGGACAGCCCGACCGTCTTCGCCGCTGACTCGCGGCCGTTCGCGCGTCAAGACACAGCCGAGAAACGACTCGGCTTGGCGCGACAGGGGCTCACCTTTCTCAACCTTAAACTCTCGGTTCGTCAGCTGAAAAGATGCATCGACGCCTGAAACGTACCCGTCCTGGCGCGTATAGTCGATTGATACATATTGACGGGGCTGGAAGAAGCGGAGTTTCCGAATCTTTTCGGTGGAGACGCGACTCGCCGTAAGATTCGCCACGCAACCGTTCTTGAAGATGAGCCTCACGCTGGCGATGTCGGCCTTCGCGGAGAGGATCGGGATGCCGGTGGCTTCGAATCGGTCGAGCGGGCTGTCGACTAGATCGAGCACGATGTCGAGGTCGTGGATCATCAGGTCGAGCACGACGTCAACGTCGAGGCTGCGGGGCGAGAACAGACTCATGCGATGGATCTCGAAAAAGAGCGGCAGGGTCGCGACGTCCCTCATCGTTTCGACGATCGGGTTGAAGCGCTCGAGATGACCGATTTGCAGGATACGGCCGTTCGCGTTGGCGGCGGCAACCAAGCGATCGGCGGACTTGAGATCGGGCGCGATGGGTTTCTCCACAAGCACGTCGATACCGGCGTTGAGAAGTTCGACACCGACCGCGGCATGGTGCTTGGTGGGAACGGCGACGACAGCGGCTTGGACGCGCCCTGCGAGTTCGGCGGGGTTGGTGAGAGCTTCGCAGCCGTGTTCCCGCGCGATGGCTTGAGCGCGGTCGGCGTCCTGGTCGACAACGGCGACGAGTTCGGCGCCAGGGAGACCATTGAGCACACGCGCGTGTTGCTTGCCGAAGGAGCCGACGCCGACGACGGCGACGGGGATGGGGCTGGGGGCAGGTTTTTCACTCATTCCGGAGGCTAGTATCCTAGCACCGCAATCTTCGACTGATTCGCGGTTTCAAGGGCCTGATCCATGTCAAGGAACAGGGTTTTGCCCGCTTCAACGGCGAGCGCGGTCGCGTTCACTTCACTCATCTTGACAAACGTCGTGGGGCCGATGACGGGGACATCAAAACGCATGTCTTGATTTGGTTTCGCCATCTTGACAACGGTCAAGGAACGGCCGTTGCTCAACGTGCCGGCGCGGGTGATCACGTCGTTGGTGCCTTCCATGGCCTCGACCGCGACGCAGGCGCGTTCACAGATGACAACACTTTGGCCTATATCGAAACTCACCAGGGCCCGAGCAACCTCCTTGCCGTATTCAATGTCGGCAAGTTCGTCTTTGGTGGGTGACCGGGATGTGAGTTGGCCCGGCTTGGCCAGATAGGGTTCGAGAAAGCGCGTGGACTCAATGAGCTGAATGCCTTCTCCTTCAAGAAAGTTGGCAACAGCAGCGAGCAGCGAATCAGTATTCTTGCGCGGCAGCGAGGCGAGCAGCTTGAAGAGCTTCCAGTCGGGCCGGATCGCGGAGTAAATGCGCGCGTGGCGGACGCGGCCGGCCATGACGGCCTCGGTGATCCCTTCGTCCTGAAAAGCGCGAACGAGTTTGGTCAACTCGCCGAGCGAAATCCAGTGGCAGCGATCGACGTGTTGCTCAAGTTCAGGGTCGGCCTCTTCCTTGATCGCGACGGCGACGACTTCATGCCCTTGTTGCCGCGCCGAGGAAGCGACCAGTATCGGAAACCGCCCGCCTCCGGCGATCAGGCCGAATTTCATTTGATGATGCCCCGGGTGGATGAAGTGATGAAGTCGAGCAACTGCTGGAGTGGCGCGTCAATCTCTTCCTCTTCGCGAATCTTCTCAAGGGCCTGATCGGTATTGAGCTTCGACTTCGTGAGGCGGCGGAAGGCCTTGTGGAGCTTCTGAATCGATTCCTTCGAATAGCCGCGACGTTCAAGGCCAACCTTATTGACACCGAAAACGCGGGCACTACGGTCGGAGACGGCAAGCGAGAACGGCATCACGTCTTGCGTGATCACGCTATAGCCGCCGATGTAGCAATGCATTCCGACGCGGCAAAACTGGTGGACGCCGCTGTGCGCACCGACGACGGCCCAGTCTTCGACCGTGACATGTCCGCCGAGAGTGGCGCTATGGGCGAGGATCGTGTGATTGCCGACGTGGCAATCGTGCGCGACGTGCGCGTAGGCTTGGAGCAAGTTGTCGTCGCCGATGGAGGTGAGCGCTCCGCCGCCCTCAGTGCCGCGATGGATTGAGACGAATTCGCGAATCAGATTGCGGTCGCCGATGCGCGTCTCGGTTGGTTCGCCGTGATACTTGAGGTCTTGCGGGGCGATGCCGATGGTGGAGTAGGGGGAGAAAGTGTTGTCTTCCCCGATGGCCGTGGAGCCCTCGATGTAGATGTGGGCAAGGAGCCTTGTGCGAGCGCCGATTTCAACATCGGCTCCAATCACACAGAAGGGGCCGATTTCCGCCGTGTCATGAACGCGGGCGCCCGGATCGATGACAGCCGTTGGGTGTACCGCCATGGCCCTAGGGTGCCTGGTCTTGTGGAGACTCGGTTCCCTTGGCGGGCACACGGGCCGCCGTGGTCCGATCGGCCACGTGGCACATCAACAGTGCGTCAGCTACGGGCTTGCCATCCACCAAGGCTCGGGCGCTCACCTTCCACACACTGCCCTTGCGTTTGAGGACCTGCAATTCGATGCGAAGTTGATCCCCCGGCAGAACGGGTTTGCGGAATCGCGCCTTCTCAATACCCGCGAAGAGCACCACTTTGTCGTCATAGTTCTCGCCGCGTTTCGGTCCGTAGGTCAGCAAAAGAACCGCGCCGACTTGCGCCATCGACTCAATGATGAGCACACCAGGCATGACCGGCAGATCGGGGAAATGGCCCTGGAAAAATGGTTCGTTGGCTGTAACGTTCTTGATGCCGACGATCCAGTCTTCGCGCATCTCTTCGATACGGTCGACCAGCAGGAAGGGATAACGGTGGGGCAGCACCGACAGGATGTGATTGATGTCGTACATGTGAGCGAAAGAAAGGGCCGCCGGAGGCAGCCATTTTCCTGTTCGCCAGGCAGGGGTAAATCGAGCGAAGGCGTATTATACCAAAGGCTTAGCACGATACCATGGAACGATCAACCTATGGATCCCCTATTTCAACACACTACAAAAAAGCTTCCTGAGATTGCCGAATGGATCGAGCAACTCGTCAAGATTGAGTCGCCATCGCACGACCCGGCCGCGGTGAATCGCGCCGTCGAGTTCGTGGCCGACCGGCTCACCGGCGAGGCGAAGGTGAAGCGCTATCGCGCAAAGGGCTTCGGCGATCACATGCGTCTGGAGTTCCCATTGCCGGGCCGGCGCAAAGAGAGTCAGGTCTTGGGCATCGGGCATCTCGACACGGTCTACCCGATCGGGACGCTGCCTTCCATGCCGTTCAAACGCGCGAAGGGCCGGTTGTGGGGCCCCGGCGTGTTCGATATGAAATCCGGCGTGACGTACTTTGTGTTCGCGGCGCGGATCTTGCGAGAGCTGGATATCCCCGTGAAGCGGCGCTTCGTGGTGCAACTGAATTCCGATGAGGAAGTCGGCAGCCCAACCTCGCGCATGCATACCGAGAAGGAAGCAAACAAGAGCGTCGCCGCGTTGATCGCCGAGCCGAGCGCGGGGCCGGAAGGAAATGCAAAAACGGCGCGCAAGGGCGGCGGCGGATTTCGGATCGGTGTCAAAGGGGTCGCGTCGCACGCAGGGCTCGATTTCGCGGCCGGAGCCAGCGCGATTCTGGAGTTGGCTCGACAGATCGAAACCGTCGCCGACTGGACGGATCTCGATAAGGGAGTCACGATCAACCCGGGGCTTATCCAGGGCGGAACCGCCACAAATACTGTGGCAGCGGAGGCATGGGCCGAGATCGACGTGCGCGTGCCCCGTAAGCCCGATGCGCGGCGACTTGAGAAGAAGTTCGCGTCGCTAAAGCCGTTCGACCGGCGAACACAGGTAACGGTCACGGGCGGTCTGCGGCGTCCTCCGATGGAGCGGAACCAGCAGACGCTGGGGATCTACCGACTAGCGAAGAAGCTGGCAGACGAGTTGGGTGTGGAACTGGGCGAGGCGCAGGTGGGCGGTGGCTCGGACGGAAACTTCACAGCGGCTTTGGGGCTACCGACGTTGGACGGCATCGGCGCGGTGGGCGAGAAAGCGCATTCGCCGGGCGAGTGTATCTATGAAAACCGAATCGCCGACCGCGTGGCATTGATCGCCAAATTGGTCGCGACGTTGTAATGTCGCCGGGCGACTTCCGATCCGTTGCTAGCTGGACGGCTTGAACTTAGCGGCGTCAATGATCGACCACAGATGAATGATCCAGCCAAGCCAAAAGAACCACAACGCGCCGGCAAGCACGAAGTGAACAATCGCCATCAACAGGCGGCCCTGTAGAAGTTGGCCTAATCCGGGGACGAAGAAGCTGCACAGAGCAGCGAGTACGTTACCTCCTGAACCTTGTCCGGTCATTCGCGCCTCCAAGTAGTAGATACGTTAACAAGGTTGCTGGTGTTCAATCACCCGCCCGACGTCATTCATGTTCGAGCGGGTCCCAGCCGTAAGCGCCGATCATCGTTTCACGGTCAAGTCGCCTGGCGGCGGCGCGTAAGGGGATGACCGCAGGTTGTGGGCGATCTTGCCTTACGGGCCCCGCTGTCCGATCTGATAAGTGGTACGAGATCGCGAACCTGACGATACACTTGTTAGCGGCGGAACAAAATGTGTCCTGTTTGTCGTATACCTTTAGTGGGATTCGAGCTCGATGGCATCGAGCTCGACCGCTGCATTGATTGCCGGGGCATTTGGCTCGACCCCGGCGAGCTGGAAGCGATCGCCGAGGCAGCCGGCGTTGCGCCCGGCGGACTCAGCGAAGCTCTGCACGGGGCGCGACACGGGGCCAAGGGCAAGAAGCATAGTGAACGGAAGTGTCCGCGTTGCAACCGGCGGCTGCGGGTGATCCATCTCGGGGCCAACAATGCGCTGGAGATCGATCGCTGTCCGCACGGCGACGGTCTGTGGTTCGACCGCGGAGAGATGGAGACGCTCATCGCGTCTTTCGACAAAGGCGAGGAAGGCGCGGTGGCGCGTTTTCTCGCGGATTTGACAGGGCATACGACTTCGTCCGAAGGTTCGTCTTAGGAAAGGGAGGTTCATGGAAATGATAATGATCGCCACACTGGTTTTCGGCGGAGTCTTACTACTCTTTGTCATCTGGTTCGTAGCGATGTACAACGGCCTCGTCACATTACGTAATATCGTCAAGAATGCCTGGGCGCAAATCGACGTGCAGCTCAAGCGGCGTCACGATCTGATTCCAAATCTGGTCGAGACGGTGAAGGGCTATGCGTCGCACGAGAAACAAACGCTCGAGAACGTGACAAAGGCGCGGGCGGCGGCGGTATCGGCGGAAGGCGTCGGGGCGCAATCGCAGGCCGAGCAAATGCTCAGCGGCGCGCTCGGCCGGCTGATGCTGGTCGTCGAGGAATATCCCGACCTCAAGGCCAATCAGAACTTCCTAGCGCTCCAAGAAGAGCTGACCTCGACCGAAAACAAAATCGGGTTCGCGCGGCAGGCCTACAACGATTCGGTGACGCAGTACAACATCAAGATCCAGTCGGTCCCAACGAACATCGTCGCGGGCATGTTCAACTTCACCGAGGAAGACCTCTTCGAAGTCCAGGACGAAGCGGTGCGAGAAGTGCCGAAGGTGAGCTTCTCTTAGCGGGTTCGCGTCGCGGCATTCGGGTACGCCGCACCTGCCATGTGGGAAGCCATCGCAGCCAATCGTCGTCGTTCGCAGTTGCTCATCGGTTTGATGGGAGTGATCCTGCTGACCCTGGGCGCGTGCATCGGGATGTATGCGGGTACGGGAATCGCGGGTGGCCCGGAGTACGCATCTTCGGAAGCGGTTTTGATTGGCGGGGGCATCGGGGCGGCGATAGCGCTGGTGATCTGGCTGGCGCTGTGGCTGACCGCGGTCTTTCAAGGCGACCGCATCTTGTTGCGCTCAGCGGGCGCGCGCGAGATGCGCGATTGGGATGACCGCCGTCTGTGGAACATCGTCGACGAGATGACGATCGCCTCCGGGCTTGAGCACAAACCGCGCGTCTTCCTGATTGAAAACTCCGACCCGAATGCCTTTGCCGTTGGACGTAAACCCGAGAACGCGGCGGTGGCGGTAACGTCGGGGCTACTGCGTTTGCTCGATCGCGATGAACTCCAAGGCGTCGTGGCACACGAGATCGCGCACATCCGCAACCTCGATATTCGCTTCATGACGATGGCGTCGGTCCTCGTCGCAGGGGTCGAATTGATCTCGCGCGGATTCTTGCGCGGCCTGGCTCACAGCGGAGGTGGCGGACGCCGCACCGGCAAATCGAGCAAAGGCGGCGGGCTCCCGCTGCTCATCATCGTGGTGGTGATCGCGATCCTGAGCCCGATCGCGGTACGGCTTCTCTACCTGGCATGCTCGCGTTGGCGCGGGTATCTAGCGGATGCGAGCGCGGCGCGTTTCACACGCTATCCCGACGGGCTGGCGTCGGCGCTTGAAAAGATGGCGGTCGAAGCACAAGGGCTCGGGTCGGAGAAAGCAGCCGGCGCGTTGGCCCCGCTCTACATCATCAATCCGCTGCAGTCGATGGCGCTATCCGGGCTCTTCTCGACGCATCCGCCCACCGAAAACCGCGTGAGCATCTTGCGCAGCATGGGTGGTCGCGCCGGGTACGTGGATTACGAGGCCGCGTTAAAGAAGGTCGAGGGCCACAAGTTACGGCTCAGCGCGCTCGAAGCGGCCGCGCGCGAAGACGAAAGCGTCGAGGCGCGGGGACCATCGGCCGAACCGAAACGCAAGGAGAAGGCGATTGACCGCGCCCGCAAGGTCAACGATCTGCTCGACCGCTTCGCGAACTATCTCATCCTGCCGTGCGTCTGCGGCATTCGCATCAAAGTTCCGCCGGACCTCAACCGCAACGAGATCACTTGCTCGCGTTGCGACCGCGTCCACCCCATCCCCCAGGCCGAGAAAACCGCCGAACCCAACGGCAGCGTGGCGGAAGCGGCCAGCGAGAACGACACGCTCAAGTACGAGCGGCGCAAAGAGGGCTGGGAAGGCTTCCGCTGCGCCTGCGGACAGACAATTCAACTCGGACCCGACTTTCCGTTGGACTACACAGTGTGCGTGAAGTGCAATCGGCGAATCGAGTTGAAGGCCGGCCAGCAAGGCACGCCGGAACCAGTCGGTCAGTTGTGAGACTCGATCTATTCCGACCTAAAACGCCGTTTCAAGCTGGCATGCCATGGGAATGATGAAGAAGAACGCTGCGTAGATCAGCCCACCCACAAGACAGACCGCGACCGCCCGCCAGGTTTTCCGATAGTCGAGCGCTTGCCGAACAGCAAGCACAAAACCTGCAAGCATCCAAATCGAAGTAAGCAGGAAAAGCGGATCGCGAGCTTCCGCCAGCAATCCGAAAACGCGTAGTATGCCCGGCGCCGCCGCGAAACCGGTCGTGCGCAACAACTGGCCCCAGTCGGCTTCCGTATCCGGCCCGGCGAGCCAACGCGTCCCGATGAAATAGGTCAACCATGACCACGTCAGCCAACCAATCAGCTCTACGACGACGGCCATCACCATGATCGCCACCTCGCCCGAGGGCAGGTAGGCGATTCCCGTGGCGAGGCTCGACAGGATCACCACCAATAGTGCCTGCGGGAAAGCCCCCTCGTCCGCCTCGATGTCTTCGTAGGTATAAGGGCGCAACGTAAGCACCCCGCGTAGCCGCAAAAAGAAACGTGTCATTCGCTATTCTTCTTCCTTCCGTAAGACCCGGAGCAACTCGACATCGTCCAGCACGGCGATTTCATGCTCGGAGCAAAACGCGGCGGCATCAGGTTGGTGGAAATGACGATCCAGCGAGCACGCCCGTGAGCCCTCACGAGAACGTTCGTATCGAGGACAGCCCTCATGCAGGGCGGCTTCGGGATTGTTCCAGTGCTTCGTCGAGCAACGTCTCGATCTCGCCCTCTGGAACATCTTGCACCTTCTTCGCCCGACGCTCAAGAATGCCATTGAGATGAGCTGCGGCTTTCCGTCGTGCCTCACCAACCGGAGCTGGGTGCGGCCGGAAGACGTCAAGACTGATCGCTTCATCAGGATCAAGAGATCGGCCCACAAGCCTCTCAGCCGCTTCACGCTGCTCGGGCTTGAGTTCGCTCGCCTTGAGGATAGAAATGGACGTCATCGGCTCTTCGGTACCTTTCGCACTCTTATTCTACGACCCCAGGATAGCTTGGGCCCCATGATCGACAACAGTCACCGGCATGTCGACCGATCTCCCCTTTACCCCAAGATCCCCTCAACAACCCGCCCGTGCACATCCGTCAACCGAATATCCCGGCCGGCGAAGTGGAAGGTCAGCCTAGTGTGGTCGAGGCCCAGTAGGTGCAGAACGGTAGCGTGCAGATCGTGAATCGTCAGGATGTTTTCGACCGCCCGGTAGCCATACTCATCCGTCGCGCCAAAGATTGTGCCGCCCTTTACGCCGCCGCCCGCTAGCCAAAGGCTAAACCCGTATGGGTTGTGGTCGCGTCCATCCGCCGCCTGCACAAACGGCGTGCGGCCAAACTCGCCCGACCAAATCACGAGCGTCTCATCGAGCAGCCCACGCGCCTTCAAGTCCTTGATCAACGCCGCGATCGGCTGGTCCACCTGGAACGCATTGATGCCGTGGCGCTTCTCAAGCTTGCTGTGCTGATCCCAGGGATTGCCGAAGTTCTTCTCACCGTCGGTCGGCACCATCGTCAATTCGACAAACCGCACTCCGCGCTCGACCAGCCGTCGCGCCATCAAACACTGCTTGGCGTACGCCACCTTCTGCGGGTTGTCCGAGTCGAACCCGTAAAGCTTTTTCGTCGCTTCCGTCTCGCCGCTGAGGTCGACCAAATCCGGCACCGCCGTCTGCATGCGGTACGCCGTCTCGTAGTTCTGAATCGCCGCTTCCACCGGACTGTAGTGGCCAGTCTCGGAGAGAAACCCGCGATCCATCTCTTCCACGAAAGCCAGCCGTTGCCGCTGCAACGCATCCGATTCCTTGGGACGAATATTGTTCAGCGGCTCTTCGCGGCCCGGATACAGGAACGACCCCTGGTGCGTCGCCGGCAGAAAGCCGTTGCCGAAAACGTTCACGCCGCCCAGCGGAATTCCGCCGCTACCGAGAACAACGAAGCCCGGCAGGTTGTGGTTCTCCGTCCCCAGCCCGTAACTCACCCACGCGCCCATACTCGGGAATCCGGTAAACGGCTGCCCGCCGTGAAAGTAGAAGTTCGCCTGGGCGTGCTCCATGAACTTCACGGTCATCGAGCGAACGACCGCCAACTCATCCGCCACCGAACCCATATGCGGAAACAGATCGCTTACCGGGGTGCCGCTCTCGCCGTAGTGGTTGAACTCCCAAGGACTCGGAAAGATATTGCCGTCCTGATTGAACATCGTCCGTTCTGTCTTGAACGGCATCGGCTGCCCGGCTTCCTTCGCGAGCCGCGGCTTCGGGTCAAACGAATCGATATGCGACACGCCGCCCGACATGTAGCAGAAGATGACGTTCTTCACCTTCGGCGGGAAGTGCGGCTTCAACGCCAATGCGCCGGCTTCCTTCGCCGGACCCGCGTACGCCTCGTCGGCCATCAACCCCGCCAATGCCAGCATGCCGAACCCGGTTGACGTCTGGCGCAACATTTCGCGGCGCGTCAAGCGTTTCTGTGGATAGAGGTCTCGCGTCATCGGCTGTTACCGAATATAGATGAACTCCTTGAAATTGAACAGCGCCTGCGCGAAATCCCGCCACACTATCCGGTTGCGCGCGACATCATCCGCCGCGATGTCGTGTTCCGCCGCAAGCTTTCCAAGAAACGTCTGCGCCGCGTCGAGTTCATCCGGTACCGGCGTACGCCCTAACGCTTTCAGGAACATCCTTTCGATGCGGGCGCGCGGCTCCGCGGCGTCACTCCCCACAATGCGGTCCGCCCACTTCCCGGCCTGCTCAATCACAAACGGACTATTCATCAATGTCAGCGATTGCGCCGGGACGTTGGTCACATCGCGGTACCCGCGCGTCGTTGAAGGCTTCGGCGCATCGAACACTTCGAGGAACGGATTCGTTAGGTTGCGCCGCACTTCGAGATAAACACTCCGCCGCCCTTCCCCATCCAACGGCCCCTTCGCCTTGTCGCCCTTCGCCTGCCCCGTGTCGTGCGCGTAGTAGGTCGTCACCGACGGCCCATACATCCGGGGCTTCAACTCACCTGACGCCGCGAGAATCGCATCGCGAATCGTCTCCGCCTCCAGTCGGCGGATATGGCCGTGCGACAGCAACTTGTTCTCGGGATCCTCGGTCTGGGCCTTCTCTGACGCCTGACTATTCATTCGATACGCTCGCGACGTCGCCAACAGCCGCACCAGCTTCTTGATGGACCAACCTTCCTTGACGAACCGGTCAGCCAGATAGTCAAGCAGCTCCGGATGGGTCGGCCGCGCGCCGAGCTTTCCAAAGTTATCGACTGTCCGCACGATGCCTTCGCCGAACAGATGCCGCCAAATCCGGTTCACCGCCACGCGTGCCGTCAGAGGGTTCTTCGGATCCGTCACTTCCTCGGCCAAGTGCAAACGCACCTCTCGCGGGTCGCCCAGCGGCTTGCCGCCCAAGGCGGTCAAGAACCGTCGCGGGACGGCATCGCCCGGGTTCTGGTGATTCCCCCGCACAAACAGCGGATGGTCCGGCGACGCCTCCTCCAGCAATCCAGGCGCGCGCCGCGGAATCGGCACCTCGGCCTCCAACCGCCGATACTCCGCCACCAACGGCTGCAAACTCACAAGCTGCCCCAACGAAGTCGGCAGCAAATCGCGCCGCGCGAAGTAATCCAGATACGCCGCCTGCGCGTCGGTCAGTGTTCCGTCACGCCATGCGTCGATCGCCGCAACAAGCACTTCCCCGAAACGCCGTGCCAATTCCTCGCGCGACGACGGCGCATCTCCATCCAGCAGATGACGCACAGGGACAGTCATTTCCTTCGGCGTCTCGTCGTTGTTGTGAAAAACCACGCGGTCCGCGCCAAAGTAAGAACGGCCATCGGGCGTCGCATCCGGCTTCCCGCTGCGATGTGTATAGTCCCCGAGCGTCGCGAATTCCAGATAGCCCGTGAAACCCTTCCAGTACGTCGTATCCCAGCGGACCCAGCGCATCTCGTCATCCGAGAGATTGAAGCGCTGGTTGTAGATCCCGCCCCGCGGCACCGCATAGTTTTCGATGATCAACTGCACCGCGCCAACGTTCCCGCCCAGCACACGAAAGCTGACCGAGTCGTGCTCAATCTTGAACCGCGGCGACTGCAGAATCCCGTTGTGCTTCGGCGTGAGCAGGTGCGTATACACTCCGCGCGGATAGATCCCGCTCACCACCCGATCGCCGCTCGGCTGCACAGCGAACTCACCCGGCTCGGCAGGCGACTTCGGCATTCCCACGCCGTAGCGAATCCAGTTTTGGTAGTCCCGGCCGCCGGGCTCCCAAGTCGTCTCGAACGTCGCCGCGTTGAACTTCGCCCGCGCCTCAACTTCATCACGCCAGTGCGTCGACAGGCGCGCCCATCCCGACGCCAGTTCGTTTGCGTCGCGCCACCGCAACAGTTCCCAAACGGATAGCGGACTTTCCTCATCGCACGCCGCCTCTTCAAGAGCCTTCTTGATCGCCCCGTCCTGCTCGTAGGTCAATCGCACCTCAAGCTCACGCGCCGCATCGATCCAGGCATCCGCCAGCCGATTCTTGATTCGCCCCTTGAGTGCCGTAAGCTCGCCCCGATGGACCTTCAGGTTCTTCGGATTGTCGATCGTCGCCTGGATCGGCCGCGCTCCATAGAACGTGCCGTACAACGAATAAAAATCCTTCTGACTGATCGCGTCGAACTTATGGTCATGGCACCGCGCGCACGAAACCGTCAGGCCCTGAAACGCCTTCGAGAAAACATCAACCTGGTTATCCGTCCACTTCACACGATCCTCCAGCGGCTCCACCGGCTGAAAGGCGTGCTCGATCATCCGGAAATGCGCGGTCCCGATGATCGATTCGTTCGTCCTACCGTCAGGGCTCCAACGAGGGTTCGCCAGCAAATCGCCGGCGAGATGCTCGCGCACAAGCTGGTCATACGGCACATCGTCATTCAGTGCCCGAATCAAGTAATCCCGGTAGCGCCAAGCCTCGGGGACATCCGGGTCGCCCTCGCTCCCATGCGATTCCGAATACCGTACGAGATCCATCCAGTGCCGCGCCCAGCGTTCCCCGAAATGAGACGACGCCAACAACCGATCAACCAGACGTTCGTAAGCCTTGGGCTCATCGTCATTGGTAAATTCCGCGACTTGCTCAGGCGTCGGCGGCAACCCCGTCAACCCAAACGAAAGCCGGCGCAGCAACGTCGCTCGCTCCGCCTCGTCCGCCGGCGTCAGCCCCTCGGCCTCCAACCTCGCCAGCAGAAACCGGTCGACATCATTCCGCGACCAACCAGCATCCTTGACCTTCGGAGGCGCGGTCGCCTCAACCGGATGCCAGGCCCAATGCGCATCCTTGCGCGCATCGAGATCAAACCCACCTGCAGGACGAACCACCAACTCGGCTTCGTCCTCCGGCCAAGGTGCCCCCATCTCGATCCACTTCGCCAGCGTCGCGATTTGATCGTCCGCCAGCTTCCCGGTCGGCGGCATTTGCAATAGCTCGCCCCGCACCGCGCGGATCAGTCGACTCTCGTTCGACTTCCCAGGAACCACAACCGGCCCCGACTCGCTCCCCCGACGCACCCCTTCCGATGTGTCGAGATACAGCTTCGCGAATACCGGGTTCGCCTTGGCGCTATGGCACTGATAGCAATGCTCGGCCAAAAGAGGCCGCACCCGCGCCTCAAAAAACTCGAGATCTTCCGCAGAAGCCGCCTGCGAAGGAGCGAGGCTCAGCAAAGCGGCCACTACGAATCCAGCGAAACAGGTCCACTGAAGTTGGGGTCTTGCGTCCATGGTCTGCGGAAAGGAACCAAGACCATTGTAGACCCGCCTCCGTACCTTCGAGTCCACCGTCCCGCCACGCAGAACTACTTGCGATACGAAGGCCACTCAATCCGGCCCGATTCATACCGCGCGAACTCCCATTCCGGCCAGGTCGGACTCTCCTCCCGTACCTCGTGATACATCGCTTCCAACTTCGCCCGAATCGCCTTCAGACGCTCCGGCTCCTTCGCCGCCAGATCCCGCTTCTCCCCAATGTCATTCCGCAAGTTGTACAACTCGAACCCCGTCAACTCCGCCGTCTTCAGCGCTTTCTGATCCTCAGCGCGAATCCCACCGCCCTGCACCGTCACCGGACCCGTCAGCCGCGCCAGCACCTTCCAATCCCCGTCGCGCATCGCCACTTTCGGCTCACCACGCGCCGCATTGAAGTGCCAGTAGAGCGGCTTCTCGCGATCGACCGCCTCCCCGCGCATCGCCGACAATACGCTTGCACCATCCAACGCCCGATCCGAAGGCGCGGCGATTCCGGCCACCTCGCAGAGCGTCGGCAACCAATCCACGCCGCAAATCGGTTCGTCGCTTACTTGCCCCGCCGTCGTCCGGCCCGGCCAGCGCAAGATCCCCGGCACGCGAATGCCGCCTTCATACACCGAGCCCG